>Ga0307992_1000644_pt1 | contig 21701 bp, 19 predicted proteins | sample EllFjometagen133_FD_203162 | JGI IMG/M metagenome (GOLD analysis project Ga0307992, IMG submission 203162) | Marine microbial communities from Ellis Fjord, Antarctic Ocean - #133 | ecosystem: Environmental > Aquatic > Marine > Unclassified | place: Southern Ocean | collected 2014-10-08
ACTCAATTTATAATCAAGATGTTAGAAAAATATATCGGTAGAGGACCTCAATTCCTCACAACACAAATGTGTTGTGTATCCTTGAGGTGGATGTAATGAAAGAAAAAAATAAAGTAAAAAAGGATAATTTAGTGATTAAGATAAAAAAGAAATATTTATTGATAACAATAGCTGTTTTAATTGTTATAGTCTTGGTTATTAAATTTATACCGGGGAACCTTGGCAATAATAGCTCAAAAGGTAATTTAAGCAGTAATACATTTGATGTTATAGTACTGAATGATAAAAGATGCGAAGAATGTGCCCAAGTTTCAGAGTTAGTAACCCAGTTAGAAGAATTGTTTCCTGATTTAAGCTTTGGGAATATAGATTATATGAGTGAAGAAGGCAAAAAGCTTTATGAGGAAACAGATGTAAAAGTTCTTCCTGCAATACTTTTTAGTAATGAGTCTATAAAACAGGAAGGAAATTATTCCCAAGTAGAAAAATTTCTTGAACAGAAGGGGGATTATCTCTCATTAAAAATTCCTGCAAACTTTGACCCTACAGGAGAGATATGTGATAATAAGATTGATGACAATAGTAATGGAAAAATAGATTGTGATGATCCAGACTGCAAGACAAATCCAGCATGTATGGAAACAATCTGCAATGATGGAAAAGATGATGAAGGTGATGACTTGATTGATTGTGATGACCCAGATTGTGAAAAAAGCTGGCAGTGTATGCCTAAAAAAGATAAGCCAGAAGTAGAACCTTTTGTAATGGCATACTGCCCATTTGGAACACAAATTGAAAAAGGAATACTTCCTGTTTTAAAATTATTGGGAGATAAGATTGATTTTAATATGAGATTCTGTAGTTATGCAATGCACGGCAAAGAAGAGCTTGATGAACAGACACTACAATACTGCATACAGAAAGAGCATAATGACAAATATTTAGATTATCTTACCTGCTTTTTGAAAGAAGGAAAAACAGATGATTGCCTTAAAGAAGTTGAGCTTAGTGGAAAATTGGATAAATGCATAGCAGAAACAGACACTGAATTCAAGATAACAGAAAAATTCAATGACAAATCAACATGGAGTGGAGGAAGATTCCCTTTGTTTGATGTTAATAAAGAGCTAAATGAGAAATATGGTGTTGGAGGATCACCCACTTTGATAATAAATGGGGTTACAGCAGAAAGAGTTAAAAGAGATTCTGCAAGCCTACTTGATGCAATATGCACTGGATTCAAGGTCAAGCCTGCTGAATGCAGTGAAAAGCTTTCGTCAGCAAATCCATCAGCGGGATTTGGATTCGAAGAAGATGCATCAGGATCAACTGGTGGTCAGTGCTGATAAATTTCTTTTTTTATTTTTTAATATTCCTTAGATAATTTTATTAATAATAGTTAAAACAAATAAATTTCAAATTCTAAAAATAGAAAGGAGCGACATTTACTCAATTATTATTACTTCACCATCTTTCAAAGTTTTAAATGGAATTTTATTCTTTTTAGCAAATTCAAATTCTTTATCAATATCTGCTGATTCTGGATGGTTTGATTTATAATGTGGAAGAATTATATAATCTAAATATCCTAAACCATATAAAATAGGTTTTCTAATTTCTTTGTAAGGCAGATCTGTGGGATTATCTACAATTTGAAGTGCCCCGAAATTTGATGATAAAACACATATTCCTGCACTATAACCAGCATATACAAAGTCATCTTTATTTAGAAATTCTTGAAAAATAATATCAAATCCGCTTAATTTCATTGCTTGTCTAAGAATAAATGTGTTTCCTCCTCTTACAAAAACTCCACCAAATTCATTTAATTTTTTCCGAAGTTCATTGGTTTTACCAAAATAATTTTTTAAATCAAGATACCCCACTTTAAGACCTAACACCCTAAGTAATTGCATATCTTTTTCGTTCCGACTGTTTCTTTTGTCCCAATCTACATTTGTATAATCGCATGCATTTGGAATATATGCAATTTTTTTATTCTTTAACATCAGTCTAACTAATTCAGAAGGTTTATCTCCTAATTCAAATGATGATAAGTAAAATTTCATGGTAAGAATCAATATCTATATGCTTATTAATGTTTTCAAAATGTTTATATAACTAAATTCTTAGGAAAAATTGTTAATGTAAAGATTGACCGCCTAATTGGGATCAAACCTCTAGAATATAAGGACATTAACTGAATTTCAAGAAAAATTCTTCAAGTCAGTAATTATTAGAAATAAAAATTAAAAAAGAATAAAAAAATTACAAGTCATTACTTGTTAGGATAGTTATCTTTGTGTCGCTATTCTTAATCTTTGAGTCCATTGCAATTATATAGTTAACAGTTGTTCTTTCTGCAACCCTAACAAGGTCTCTGTCTATTGTTCCGTCAAAAACAATTGCATGGACACCAGATTTAAGGCTTTTTATAGTTGTCTGCAATTCTGTTATTGGCACTTTTCCAAGAATATTAAGTTTTGCATCAAGAACATAAGCACCACGAGTCCCAATAAGGTCTTCAAGCATATCCTTGAATGTTTTTTTCTCCTCGGCAGATATTTTTACTGGCCTTGAATGCTGTTCAGGTCTTTCAGACCTTCTGCTTTGCTCAGGTCTTCTGCTTGGCTCAGGTCTTCTTGGAGTAAACCTTGATTTTTGTCCTGGTTGTATTCTTGATTTTTCTGGTCTTGTATTTCCATTAGTTTCTTTTATATCAAGTTTTGCCTGCTCCACTGCAATTCTGCCCCTTAATGCTTTATGAATTTCCTTTTTTGTAATCTCTTCTAATTCCTTGCCATCTGGTGCTTTTGTGACATAGTCTATCTCTGCTATGCTTGTAACTTCCTTGATAATAAGATCACCACCGCGGTCACCATCAACGAAAAGAGTTGATGTTTTCTTTTTGCACAATTCAATTATGGACTTTGGTGCAGATGTTCCATTTACTGCTATCACATTCTTAAAGCCATGCTTCAGCATATTCAAGACGTCTGCCCTTCCCTCTACAATAATTAGTTCGTCTGATTCATCTATTGATGGTCCTGCTGGCAGCCTATCTATTCCATATTCTTGTATTTCCATTACTCTGACAGAACATGCTACCTCATCTGCCAACTCCCTGCTGTCTGGAATAACATTGTCCATCATTGTTTTCAAGAGACCCTTTGCCCTTTCTATGACAAATCTTCTTTTTGAAACCCTTACATCTTCTATATTTTGTACCTTAATTTTTGCAGTACAAGGTCCAATTTTCTTGATTACTTCGAGTGCAGCTGCTATTATAGATGTTTCTGCCTTGTCCAAAGACGAGGGGATTAATATTGAACCAGTTGTTTTTCCTGATTTTGTTTCTAAACTAACCTCAATTCTTCCAATTCTCCCACTTCTTTGAAGTTCTCTTAATTCTAAATCTGCCCCTAAAAGCCCTTCAGTCTGACCGAATATTGCTCCAATTACATCTGGTTTATCAACAATACCTTCAATTTCTATTATTGTATGAACAATGTATTTTGATGATACTTGACTTATCTTTGCCATTTTAATTTCCTCCATGTGTATGTCTATTCTATGTTCAAGAAGAAGCAATAGATTAACTACTTAAGTAATATTTTGTTTTACTAAAGCTAATGAATCTATGAACATAATAACTCCTTCTTTGTTTTAATACAGAACAAGCTTTATAGTTTTAATTAACTTTAAACTATGTTTTTTCTATTTTTTCAAAAAAATAAATTGTTAAATGAATGATAATAGTGAATAAAGCTCTTAGCTTGTTCCATATGCTTTTTTATGAACATTAAATTGTTTGTTGCCCAAAACACTAACTCCCAAGCTCATTGCTTGAATTTATCGTCAGCTCCATTGAGTACTCTCGTGACGGGCTGTTTTGTGCAAGAGTACCTTAAATTCATCACATAACAAGACGTTATGGCTTGTAAAAGGACTTTATTTGCACAAAAAATTATATGGATTTGGCCTATAAAAAGCTTTGGTTTTATGCAATTTTTAGTCCGTTTTCTGTTTTTTGATATGGCTTTAGCAGAACAACACCTTTATTCTTGCCAACAACTCCGAGAACAAGAACCTCAGAGATAAAATTCGTTATCTGCTTTGGTGGAAAATTAACAACTGCAATCACTTGATTATTAATTAAATCCTTCTTTTTGTAAAGTTCAGTTATCTGTGCGCTTGATTTCTTTATTCCAAGCTCTCCGAAGTCAATAATCAGCTTATAGGCCGGGTTTCTGGCCTCAGGAAAATCCTCTACCTTAATAACAGTCCCAACACGCATATCCACTTTTTCAAAATCCTGCCAGTTAATCATAAGAAACAAGAAAATCAATTATTATAAAAATTTAATTGTTTGACTAATCCATAAGTTATATAAAGAGATATTACAAAACATTCTAAATGGCCAAAACAACAAAAGAGAAGTTCAAAACATATGGAAATGTATTTGATAATTTTACCTTGAGAAATTTATTTAATTTATCATCAAAGGGATTTTTTGAAGAGGATTCTTTAAGTCCTGTTTCAATTGGCAAGGAATCTAATGTTTTTTCTGCCAAAGGCAAAGAGGGAAAGGTTGCGCTAAAAATTTACAGGCTGGAAACATGCGATTTTAACCAGATGTATAAGTATATAAGGAATGACCCACGTTTTTTGGACCTGAAAAAGCAAAGGAGAAAGATTATATTTGCATGGGCGCAGAGGGAATACAGAAATCTTTTCAGGGCAAGAGAAGCTGATGTAAAAGTTCCAAAGCCTATAACCTTTTTGAATAATATCCTTGTTATGGAATTCATTGGAAATAAGGAAGCTGCTCCAAAGCTTAAAGATAATATTCCTGCTGACCTAAAAAAATGTTATAGTAAGATTAAAAAATATACAAGAAATTTCTATAAAACTGGTTTTGTTCACGGGGATCTTTCAGAGTTTAACATCCTTAACCTTAATAACAATCCTGTTTTTATTGATTTGTCCCACTCAATACCCATTAAAAGCCCGGGCGCATCTGAATTAGTTGAAAGGGATGTAAAGAATATATGCAGGTTCTTCAATAAGCACGGATTAAAACTTGAATATAAAAAAGAGCTGAAAGAAATTATTTCTTAATTTTAAAAAATAAAAAACTTCATTGCATTACTGCAATGAAGAAAAAATTTGCCTTCAGTTCTTAAAGATTGGGGGTGATTAAAAAATGAAGGCAAAGAAAACAACACCTAAAAGGTGATCATCATTGCACTATCTCGATGCCAAGTTCATCATTAACCTGCTGCATCTCGACGCTTGCTTCTTGCTCTCGTGCCTTTCCAAGTATCCATGGAGACTTAACACCAGTCATGATTGTCATTACAGTAAGTTTTCCCTTCAAATCATCGCTTATTCTTGCTCCCCAGATAACATTTGCATCCTGATCCATTGACTCTGTTACAAGTTCTCCAACACGTGTTACTTCATCAAGAGTCATATCTGGACCTCCGGCTATGTGGATTAAAGCTCCTGTTGCTCCCTTATAACTTATGTCTAATAATGGATTGCTTAATGCACCATGAACTGCCTCTTCAACCCTATTGTTTGTACCAGAAGATCCAACCCCTATTGCTGCAACACCGCCATTTGTCATAATTGCCTTTACATCTGCATAATCAAGGTTAACAAGTGAGGGAACAGCTATTGTTTCAACAATTCCTTTTATCATTGTTGAAATCAATTCATTTGCAACTGCAAAAGCCTGCTTAACTGGAAGGTTCCCTGCAATCTCAACCAACCTATTATTATCAATAACTATTACAGTATCTGTTACTTCTCTTAACTGCTGCAAGCCGAACTCTGCTTTATCAACTCTTGCTCTTTCTATTTTAAATGGCATTGTAACTGTACCAATTACAATTGAACCTAATTCCTTAGCAACTTTTGCAATTACTGGTGCAGAACCTGTTCCTGTTCCTCCACCCATTCCTGCGCATACAAAAGTCATATCAACACCTTTAAGGGAATCTTTTATATCTTGAATGGATTCTCTTGCTGCTTCTGCTCCTTTTTCAGGATAGCCTCCGCATCCAAGTCCTCTTGTAATATCTTTGCCAATTAAGATTTTTCTGTCTGCTTTTGTAATATCAAGGTGCTGCTGGTCTGTGTTAGCTGCTATTATTTCAGCTCCTTTAATGCCTTTTCTATAGAGCCATGAAACCATATTGTTACCTGCTCCGCCAGAACCAAATACCTTTATGTTTGCTTGTTTCACTTCTACTCCTTGAAATTCTTTTTTTGTTGTATTTTTTAATGCATTCTCTACAATAAAATCCATTTTTCCAAACCCCCTTTTTTTATTTTTTTAGATACCCCTAAAAACATATACTGCAATATAAATATTCTAATACAATAATATTTATATCATAGCTTTGTTTTTACTTTCTTAGAAAAAGTTTAGTTAGTCGCGCCAAAAACTGATTAAATAAAATTTAGGTTTTAAAACTCAGTAAGTTAAATACAATTTGAGAATAGTTAGTTATTAACTTGCGCCAACAAAGTTAATTATACTTATTTAATAATCTAACTTATATTTAAATACTTCTAACATTAAAAATATATTTTCTAGGTAGTATGCTATATTTCATTTGGAAATTAAAAAGATATTTATACTGATTAAGGTTACTGTTTTTTATGGCATTATACTTTATCGGGTTAGGACTTTACGACGAGAAAGATATCTCATTAAGAGGTTTAGAATTCATTAAGAAATGTGATATTATTTATTTGGAAAACTACACAAGCATATTATCATGTGATGTAAAAAAGCTTGAGAAACTTTATGAAAAAAAGATAATTTTGTCGTCACGTGAGCTGGTTGAAAATAAAGCTGAAGATACTATATTAAAAGATGCTCTTAAAAAAAATGTTGCTTTCCTTGTTATAGGTGATCCAATGTCTGCGACAACTCATATTGACTTAAGGTTAAGGGCTGAGAAAGCAGGCATTAAGTGTATTGTAGTACATAACGCTTCTGTGTTTTCTGCTGTTAGTGTTACTGGGCTGCAGCTTTACAAATTCGGCAAGACAACAAGCATTCCTTTTCCAGAGAAGACATGGCATCCGGAAACACCTTATGATATAATAAAAGAAAACAGAAAAAATGGAGCACATACATTAGTTTTATTGGATTTAAGACCTGATGAAAAGAAATTTATGACACTTAACCAAGCTATTGAATACCTGTTAAGTATAGAGGAGAAGAGAAGAGAAAAAGTGTTTTCTAAAGAATTATTTTGTATTGGGTGTGCAAGACTTGGCTCATTAAATCCATGCATTAAAGCTGGAACTGTCAAAGAACTGCTTAAAGAAAATTTTGGAAAACCAACGCACTGCTTGATTGTTCCTGGAAAGCTTCATTTTGTAGAGCAGGATGCTCTTAAGTTATTTAAAATTCATAAATGAAACAATGTTTCAAAAATGAAAACATTTATATATTTCTTATTATTTTCAGATTAAAATGGCTGATATTAATATTCTAAAACAGTTGTTTGACAAAAAGATACTTCGGATAATTGATGTGTTTCTGCAGAATAAAGATAAGCAATTTTATCTTAGAGAATTAAGCAGAGCTGCTAATGTAAGCCCTGCAACAACCTATAGGATTATTGGAAAGCTTGTAAAAGCAGGGATAATTGAAGAAATAAAAGTCTCAAAATTCAAGGTTTATAAAATAATAATAAATGAAAAAACAAAGGGATTATCAAAGTTATTAAAAAAAGAGATTAATCCAATTGAAATATTTGTTGAGAAAGCAAAAGGGATTAATGGTATTGATTCAATAATATTGCACGGCAAGAAAACAAACAAAAGTTCAAGTGTATTGCTTATTGGAAAGGATGATGTATCAAAGAAAGTTGATGAAATTGTTATGGATATAAAACAAAAGCATAACTTTAAGATAGATTTCTTAATATTATCTGATCTGCAGTTCAGGCAGATGACAAAACTTGGTGTTTACTCTGGAGAGAAAAAGGTTCTCTGGGAAAGAATTAAAAATTAAGACCTTTAAAGCTATTGCTTTTCTTGTATATCACTAATCCTGCAAAAACTATTATAAAAATAGCTATCCACTGCGAGCCTGTTAATGAGAAGAAAACATATTTAGGATTGACATATCTAAAAAACTCAACAGTAAAGCGGAAAATTGAGTATAAAACAAGGTAAGATAAAACCATGAAACCATTGAAGTTTTTCTTTTTGTTTAACCTTAAAAGAATAAAGAAGATAATTATTGCTGACAATGCATGGTAAACCTGTGTGGGATGCCTTGCAGCACCAAGATAATCAACAGCCCAGGGAATATTCATAATAACCGGCTTTCCATAACAGCAGCCCTCAAAAAAGCATCCAATCCTGTTTGCAAGGTTTGCCAATGGCGCGCCCAAAGCAAACAAGTCCGCATATTCCCAATAATTAATTTTTTTAAGTTTTGTATAAACAACTGGAAGCAGGAATGCAAAGATGATCCCGCCATAAGCAACAAATCCGCCAGAAATCATTAAGCTCCACCTTGAGGTGTTTTCCATGAGCCATGACCATCTTGTGATGATGTAAAGCAGTTTTGAGCCAAAGAAAACACCGAGCATAGCTAAAAACCCAAGCCAAGCAACATGTTTAATATTCTTGTTTTTCTTTTTGGCCTGTATAAATCCAACAACAGGCACAATCAAGCAGGCTATGGCCAGCATAAGATTGTAAATAGTTATCCTGAAGAAAAAGAAGTTTAGTAATAAATCAGGATGAGCAGCATAAGGCAGTGCAGGGATTATAGGAATCATGTTTATTTCAGGAAATTAGTTATATATTTATATAGTTTATGATTTAAAATATTTAATGAACTACAGCGGTTTAAGTTCTTAAACTTAATATTGTATATGCTTAAAACTAATCAAGAGTTTATAATACATAATTTTTTATATTAGCAGTTAAAATAATAGTTTCTATGGGTGCTTTAAAAAATGTTTAAATTCCTTAAAAAAAGTATTAATTCTTTAGAGAACTCAAAAGCCCCATTTATCTATTTTATTCTTACCTTTATTTTTGTTATAAGTTTAAGAAATTTTATAGAAATTTTTTCTGACTCAGATACAAGCCAAATTTCATTTGCAGAGTTTTTTCATTATGATGTCTCTTACATTGCTTTGGCAATGGTTGTTATTATTTTACTTTATTTTTTCATAAAAAAGGATGTTCTGAAGATAACAAGGGTTGTCCTTACATCTTTTTTAATACTATTAATAGTTCCGGTAATAGACCTAATCTGGAGTTTTGGCAATGGCTTAAATATGGCTTACATGCTGCCAGGATCCCATTCAAATCTTATGCAAAGATTTTTTACTTTTTTTGGAGATTTCTCTGGTCTTGGAATAACTCCTGGAATAAGGGTTGAAATTATTCTTGTGTTATTAGGTGTTTTCTTTTATACATACATAAACAGTTCAAGGATAATTAAAAGCTTATTAGGTGTATTGTTTGCTTATTCTATTTGTTTCTTTTATCTTGCAGCCCCTTTCCTTGCAAAGGGATTGCTTGAGATCTTTGGATTAACATACAAACACTCAGATATTTTAATGACTAACTTTTTTCTTTTGATAATCCTTTTTGCAGGGATATTTATTGCATATATTTCAAATAAGAGATATTTCAAGCTTATAATAAGAGACATTAGACCATTCAGGTTATTACATTTTGAACTCATGTTTTTCATTGGTTTTATAATAGGACTTAACAAGGTTGGAACCTTTATCCTTGATAGTGCCAATATATTCAGTTTTATTTTTATAGTAGCAGGAATAGCATTTGCCTGGCTTTATTCTGTGATTACAAATAACATTGTTGATTATGATATTGATAAAATATCTAATAATAATCGCCCTTTAATAGAATCAAAGATAAACAAAAGAATATACTGTAGATTATCATGGATAATCTTGTTTATTGCATTGTTCTATCCTCTGATGGTAAGTTTTAAGATGTTTTTTATGATCCTGCTTTTCATAGGAAATTATTTCTTGTATTCAATGCCTCCATTAAGGTTGAAGAGAATTCCCTTGTTTTCAAAGATGATTATTGCTTTTAATTCACTGATTTTGGTTATGCTGGGGTTTATTATCAGCACAGGAAAACTGGAGGGCTTTCCGACTATTTTAATTGCATTTTTCCTGATTGGTTTTACACTGGTGATTAATTTTATAGACATAAAAGACTATGAAGGAGATAAGAAGGCAGGCATAAAGACCTTGCCAGTAATTTTAGGACTGAAAAAATCTAAATTCATTATTGGGCTATTTTTTCTTTTAAGTTATTCTGCAGTTTATTTTTTGATAAACAATTTATATTTGATTCCTGTTCTTTTCATGTTTGGAATAACAGAATTCCTTTTAATAAACAGAAAGAACTATAATGAAAAACCTGTGTTTTTTGTTTATCTGTTAAGCCTGGTCTTGTTTATAATATACTTGATAATATTCAAAATTATATAGTAGGTCAGAATAATGAAAGAAAGTTTATGGAATATTAAAAAGTCATTTTTGGAAATTACTAAAGGATTTTTATTAATTTTTAAATCAATTTTTTTAAAGATAAATTATAATAAGATTAATTTACCAGTAAATATTTTTATATCTATAATTATTTTAGCTTTGATTGGCTTGTTTAGGACTCTTGTTAGTATTCTTCTTAAAATAAGTTTTCATGGTGGTGTGTGGTTCAGTTTTGATTTGGGTGTTATATTTACGATGCTTGTTTTTCCAGTTTTTTTGTGTTTTTTTCCTGCTATGATCTTAGATTTCTTTTTTAAATCTTGGAAGGTAAATGTAGATTCAAGAAATATACTTGGAATGAATTTTTTCATACAATTTATTCATCTTTTTATACCCCTCTTTGAATGGTTGCAAAGAAATTTTAATATTCCGTGTAGCCTGTCTTTAGTTCCACAAAAGTTGTATCTTGATTTTGCTATAAGTCCTTTGGCATCAACACCTTTAATTTTTACAATCACAAACGCCTGTACTCTAGGAATAAGTGTTGCCTGGTTTTTTGCAACAATAGTTATTATTAAGTATGGGCTTAATTGTAAAGTTCCTGTTTTAAAATATTTGTTGGTGTTAATGCTTATCTTTTATATTATTTATGTATTAACATATCCCACATATTACCTATTCTACTCATATGGAAATAATTTTTACTATGGGATGGTTTATTTGTTGGGATCTATTGGACCAATTTTGTATTTCAAATCAAAAAAGAATCTTGCGTAAGAACAAATAAAAATGAGAGAACACATGAAAAAATTTATCTTTAAGTTAAGGTTGGTTTTTAAAGGTTATCTCCAACTGTTTAGTTACATTTTTTCTTCAAAAACAAAACATTTTTTGAATCTTGAGCTTAATCTTTGTCCAGTACTGATATTGCTTGGACTGATAGGGGTTCTGAGAAACATATTAGAAGTTTACATTGGTGGGGAATGGGCAAGGGAATGGTTTGCCTTTACTCCAGATATTTTTTTAACAATGTTCTTTTATCCCATATTTTTGTGTTTTTTCTCTGCAACATTACTACATTTTTTTTCAAATAGTTTTAAATTGAAGGTTAAAATGAAGCACATATTTTCTGTTTTGTTTTTTCTTCAAATAACCCACCTTTTTATTCCTTTTTTTGATGGTCTTGCAGAGGTTTTTTCAATACCCTACAATATAGTTTTGCCCTCTGCAACATATGCTAAGATAATATTCACTCCTCTTGCCTTATCTCCCTTGATTATGTTCTTCACAAAACCAACATCCTTAGGCATTGATATTGTCTGGATTTTTATTACATTTATATGGTTGAAGTTATACTTGCATAAATTTAAATTCCCAAAAATAAAATCTCTTGCAGTTTTGGCTATTACCTTTTATGTTCTTTATATGTCAATTTATCCTACTTATTATTTCTTTCTTAATGAGTTGGTTATTGGCTCTAACTACATGTATAGCCTGTTTTTCATGTTTATGTCTATCCCATCAATAATATATGTTAAAAATTTTTTGAAAGATAATCTTAAACATTAAGTCCATTAAGAATTAGTATACCTTATAAATTTAAACAGTAACTGATTTGGCATTTTTTAATTAGTGAGATATAACCAAAGTATAGAAGAATTTATATACTTTTTTATGATTTAATGGAATAATATGAATTTACATATAAAATTAACATCTTTCTTTTTAGTTATACTTCTTCTTGTTAATTTTGCATATGCAGGTTATATAACAATAGAAACAAATGTAAAAAGCCAGCTAGAAGGGAATATTTTAAATAATGAGGTAAAAATAACGAATCTTGGTGATGATACCGCTTTTAATGTAAAAGCATCTTTAATATTAAATGGAAGCGCTTACAAAAGTATTGTTAAAGGGACATTGGGTGTTGGAGAATCCTTTAAATTTAATAATTCAATTGAAATTCCTTATTCACTCAAAGGAACATACCCATTAATCACAAAGGTTAACTACCAAGACAGTAATGATTATCCTTTTCAAGCTTTATCTGCTTCGTCATTTGATTTTATTAATATTACTACCAGTAATGTTGAGGTTAGATTAGAAAGCACAAAGCTTTCTGACAAGGGCACCTTAAATCTTTTGGTAGTAAATAAAGATAATAAAGAAAGAGATATTATTATAACCCTTCATGCTCCGGAAGGAATAAAAATAATTAATACTCCTATAAGAACTAAACTTGAAAATAACATAAAACTAAATTTGGATTTAGAAAGAGTAAATGCTTTAAGCGAAAGCAATTATGCTGTTTTTGCAATTGTGGAATATGATGAGAATAACAAACACTTCACATCAATCGGCTCTGCAAATGTTGAGATTGTTGATTTTATATTTGATGAAAAGAACATAATCTCCAAAATTTTTATAATTTCTTTCATTGCTCTTTTATTATTTTATATTTTTGTGAAAAAGAAAAGATTATTAAATTAAAGGTTTATTGCACAATTAAAGATGAAACCAAAAGTATCTGTTATTATTCCAACATTAAATGAAGAAAAGAACCTGCCAATTGTTCTTAGAGAAATTCCAGAGTATGTGCATGAGATTATAATTATTGATGGATATTCTAAAGATAAAACTGTTGAGCAGGCAAAAAAATTCAAATGCAAAATTATCTATGATAATAAAGGGAAGGGCTCTGCACTAATTAAAGGGATGAAAGAAGCAAAAGGAGACATAATAATTATGATGGATGCTGATTGCAGTCACAGGATAAATGAGTTTCCCTTACTGATTGGAGGAATTGAGATAGGCTATGATATTTGTATGGGCTCAAGATTTATACAAGGTGGTGGAACAGCAGATATGCCTTGGTATAGGATGCTTGGAAATAAATTCTTTGTAATGCTTGTTAACTTGCTCTGGGGAATGAATTACTCAGACTTGTGTTATGGCTACAGGAGTTTAACCAAGGAAGCAGTAAAAAAACTTAACCTTATGTCAAACTCTTTTGCTATTGAAACAGAAATATCTATTCATGCTGCAAAAAAGAAGCTGAAAGTAGTTGAAGTGCCTAGTTTTGAAAAGTCAAGAAGGTATGGCAAAGGGAAATTAAGGACATTTAAGCATGGATGGGAAATATTAAGAACAATCATACGCGAGTTATTTATATGAAGAGGAACATATTTTACAGCTCACGCTAAACAAGTTGGAAATTTGAGTGCACGCGCCAAAATCCATTGCGCACTCATTTTATAACCAAAATGTTAGAAAAAACTTATAGGGGGAAGGCAACTCCCTACAGACTAAAGTCTGTGAGAGTATCCTTGCCTAAGAGAAATAAAAAATGATTCTCGCAATTGCATACTTGGCGTCTTGCATGCTTATTGGGCTTGTGGTTGAATATTTTGTTGGATTTTCAGAGCACCTGTATTCAAAGATTTCCTTTTCTTTCATAATTGGAACTGTGCTTTGCGGTTCTATTGTTTATCTTGTAAGCCTTTTATTTGGTTTTAATATAATCTGCTGCATCGCATGCCTTTTGCTGATACTTATGATCCTGACATTTCTCTTCTCAAGAAATGGAAAGGCAGTTATTAGCTCAATAAAGAAAAGCGAAAAAACCCTATCTGTGTTTGCAGTAGTCTTGCTTTTGTTTTTCTTGCCTTTCTTCCTTTTCGGAATTTGCAAGTCAGAAACAGGTGAAATCTTCTTCACAGGAAACTACTTTGACTATTCCTACCATTCTGCAATTACCAATTCTTTTGCAGAGCAGGAAAAAGTGCTTATAGACAACCCACAGTCAGCATTCAATCCACTGCGCTACCATTACATGGTAAATTTCTACTCAGCGATACTTGTGAAACTTGGAATTTCTTCCTTATTTGCGATAAGCCTCATGCAGGTACTGACTGCATTAAGCGCAATCTTCATCTTGGAAAACTTTTTTAAAACTCTTTTTAAAAATAAGGGCGCAACAATAATCTCCTCATGCTTCCTGCTTTTTATTAGTATAGGAATATTTAGCCTTGCTTTTGCTGTGTTAGGCTTAAGATATGGTACAACAAAAATTATGGAAGTTCAAAATTTGCTAAACCCCTCTACTTTCAAGGAAATTGTTATTTATCCATATTTCAATTTTCTTGACCCTGTGATAAACCTTTTCAATCCGCAACGTCCCTTTCTTTTAGCTTTTCCTCTCTTTTGCATAATAATCACGATGCTTTTAAAGTTAGACTTTTCAAACGAGCCGGAAAGAATTTCTGCACGGAATTTTTTCAAATCAAAGTATTTTATAATCTTCCTGATAAGCCTCTTCCCACTCATACACATACATACCTTTCTTGCTTCTGTATCCATCTTGTTTTTTTTCATAATTCAAAATATAAAAAAAATCATGAAAAAAGCATTTGCACAGATAAAATCTAACCACATTGTGCTTCTTTTCTTACTCTTTTCAATAATTCTCATAATGGTGCAGATATCTTACCTTCTTTCATCTCCAAGACCACCTGATTACTCAGGATTTGACGTTTCCTCACATAGTGGATTGGAAGAGAGCGAAATTACAAAGTCAGCGTTCCTTAACAGAATGATTTTCTGGGCAAGGACAGCTGGACCATCTCTGCTGATTGGGATTTTCTGTTCTTGTGTTTTTATATTTGATTTTTTTATCAAAAAGAGGAACGAATCCAAGAGAACAGTGCTCAAACAGGTTTTTGCATGCGATTTTGGCAATGCCAAAAGGATTATATTTTCAATGCTCGCTTCCGGAATCCTATTTTTCCTGCTTATCAACTTCTACCGCATGACTCCAAACTGGGGCGACAGCAACAAGTTCTATTTCTTTCTGAATTTTGCTTTTGCGCTAACATTGGGCTACATATACTCAAAAAATGCATTTTCTAAGAGCAGGAATAGTATTTTAAGAATAGCGTTGCTCTGGCTCATTGTGCTGCTACTCTGCTCGCCATTTTTAATTGAATTTTATCTCAACTTCGGAGGACCTTTCAAGGAATCAATACTCCAGCCAAAGACATTTTCAGCCAAAATAGAAGCTCTTAGGTTTTGTAGTGGCTATCATTTTAGAACCCTTGTTAATGAAGGAGAGCCTGAAATCGTAGAATGGATAAAGAGGAACACTATTCCACAATCAATATTTCTCACTTCAGATGATATTGTTCATTTCCTTGCAGCTGAGACAGGAAGAAGGGTTGTCATGGGTTCCTATGTGCGCGAAAATGGGTATTTTAACCAAGAAAAGGCTAGGGACATTGAAGCAGTGTATTCTAATGGAGATATTGAGCTGATAAGAAAATACGAGATTGATTATATTTTCATAGGCCCTCTTGAAAGAAGAAGGTTCTCAGTAAATGATAGCGCTTTTGAAAGATATCCCATAGCATATTTGGCAGATGAGAAAAAGGGACAATACAAAATATATGATGTGAGATAAGGAATATTCCTGAGTATTAGTCTAAAATCTGGTTCTTTTCTACTCAGAAGTTTCCTGAATGGCTTAATGGGAAAATAAAAGAATATAAAAGATGGTTTAACAGAAAAAGATTCCATAAAGGTATTAATGTAATTCCTTATGAGCTGTATATTTAATAACTTTACTTAACAATTTGCAAAGATTTAAAAAGGTGCTTGAAAAATCTTTCATTAGAAAATAAGAAGTAAATCTTAGGTTAATAACTTGTAAAATCATAAAAGCATCCGGGTATGATTTGTAATGAAACTAAGCATAACCATTCCAGCGTATAATGAAGATGGGATATTAGAAGCTTGCGTAAAAAAATTAAATCTTTTTCTCAAGAAGAAAAAATATGATTATGAAATAATAATTGCAGACAATGCTTCAACTGACAAAACTCCTGAAATATCAAAGAGTATATGCAGAAAATACAAAAAAGTTAAGTATTTTAGATTAGAGCAGAAGGGTAGGGGAAGGGCTCTTAAAAAAGCATGGAACTCCAGCAATGCTAATATTTTGTGCTATACTGATGCTGACCTTGCCACAGGACTAGAAGCACTGCCAAAGCTGGTTGATGCCATAAGAAACAATTATGACATAGCAGTCGGATCAAGGCTGGTGAAAGGGGCGATTGTAAAAAGGTCTTTCAGCAGAGAGATTCTTTCCAGGGGATACAACCTCATGCTCAGAAAAATTCTAAGAACACATTTCAAGGATGCTCAGTGCGGTTTTAAGGCGATAAACAGAAAAATTCTAAGAAAAATACTTCCAAAAGTTGAAGACAATGAATGGTTCTTTGATACAGAAATCCTATTCCTTGCAGAAAAAGCCGGCTTTAAGATAAAAGAGATTCCTGTAAGATGGATTGAAGAAGGAACAATAAAAAAATCAAAGAAAACAGAGAAGAAAAATAAAAAATCAGTCAGGAAAAGCAAGGTAAAAGTGTTGAAAACCATACTTAATTATTTAAACTTAGTAAATAGACTGCGTAAAAGAGAAAAATGAAAAATTTTATTTTATCGAACGAAAGTAATAAAAGGATAACACAGTTTATTACTTTCCATATAATACTTATAACTTAAATTTAATATTCAAGTGAGGTGTAAGAATGATTTTAGGAATTTGGGATGGGCATGATGCTGGCGCAGCAATAATAAAAGGAAACAAGGTATTAGTGGCTATAAATGAAGAAAGAATAACAAGGAGAAAACTTCATGTAGGCTTTCCTGTTAATTCTATAAAGGCATGTCTTGATTATTTAAATATAAGACCTTCTGATATTCAAGCAATAGCTATGAGCACTTCTGATTTTGCAAAGACCCTTACCCGTTATTTCCCCTTTTCTAAAGAGAATTACTACAAATTTCGCAGAAGAATGACAGAAAAACCTGCTTTTGTTCACCTAAAGAGAAATTTAAAGTACAAGCTTACTGAAATAAATTCAAGCAGCTTAACGAAATTTCTTACAAAAGAATGGTTCAGAAAACAGCTTAAGAAAATTGGATTTAAAGATATTAATATTTACCTTATTGAGCATCATCAGGCGCATACTGCAGCTGCTGCTTTCTGTTCAGGAATGAAAAAAATGCTTACAATAACAATTGATGGAATAGGTGATGGACTGAGCGGGACTGTTAATGTATTTGAAAATGGAAAATTTGAGAGAATTTCAAATATTTCAGGCAGGGATTCCTTAGGCATTTTTTTCGAGCAGGTTACTAATCTTCTAGGAATGAGAGAACTTGAAGACGAAGGAAAAGTTATGGCTTTAAGCGACTTTGCTTACCCAATAAATGAGAAAAAGAATAAAATGCTTGATTTTTTTAAAGTAAGTGGGATGAACATTAAAGCAAAGTATTCTGTTTCAAAACAATGTTCTTTATTGAGCAGGATGCTCTGGAATACCCAAAGGGAGCAGTTTGCATACATGGCTCAATATACCCTAGAGAAAAAAATGCTTGAATTATTCAAAAATTCAGTTGATACAACAGGGATAAAAAATGTATGCTGGTCAGGGGGGGTTGCATCAAACATAAAAGCAAATATGAGGATAAGGCTTGAATCAGGGCTTAAAAACTGGTTTGTTTTTCCTCATATGGGGGACGGCGGTCTTGCCTTGGGAGCTGCCATGCAGATAAACTTTGAATTGAACAATGTCAGCAGTTATGACTTTGATAATATCTATTTTGGAACAGATTACAAGGATGATTATATTGAAAAAGAATTGAAAAAACACAAGATGCCTTATTCAATCCAGGATAATACACCAAAAGAGGTTGGAAACCTTATTTCAAGCGGGGAGATAGTGTTATGGTTTCAGGGTAGAATGGAATATGGCCCAAGAGCGCTTGGAAACAGAAGTATAATCACATTAGCATCAAAAAAAGAACTAAAAGATAAACTTAACATAATGGTTAAAAAACGTGATTGGTTCCAACCTTTCTGTCCCACTATTCTTAAAGAAGACGCTAAAAAATTTATAGGGGACACTAACGGAATTGATAAGTTTATGACAATGGCTTATACCACAATGAAAGAATCCAGACCCAATATTAAAGCTGTTATGAATGTTGACAATTCAATAAGGCCACAGATACTTGGGAATGAAAATAAGAAGTATAGGGGTGTCATAGAACAGGTTAAGAAAAACACAGGAGATGGAATCATCTTAAACACATCTTTTAATATTCACGGGTACCCGATTGTAATGACTCCTGAGGATGCAATAAAATCCTTTAAGATTACAAAAGCAAAATATTTAGCTATAGGAAATTTTTTGGTTAAGCAGGGATAAAAATGGATTTCAAAAGATACCTAAACTTTTTGCCAGCAATACTAATACTTAATTTCTTTTTGATAGTTTACTCAATTGTAAAGATTAGTGAAGAAACACTTTTTTGGTTTTATGCACTTGTTTTAATAATAAACCTTCTACTTATTGTAATTAGCATTTGCCTTGGATACAAAGATATTATCTCAGGTTTTAAAAAAATAAAAAAGAGCACTTGGATAATCCTGATTATTATACTGCTTTTTGGTTTTTATCTCAGGATGTTTGTAGCTCCTCAGTCCCACCACATTTTCTTTGATGAGGATATATACCTTAACATGGCACAAAACATAGTCAATGAAGGCAAAGCATGCCTATGCAATTATGGCAATACGGAAAACTGTTTTAGTTGTATATCAAATAAGCAGCCATATGGGCTTCCTGCTTTTTATGCAATGTTCTTCTTCTTGTTTGGAGTCTCGGAAACAGTTGCTGTTAATATTTCTATTATTATAGCAACATTTTCAATATTGCTTGTTTTCCTTATATCATACCTTTTATTCAAGGAAGAGAAACTCTCAGTTTACTCTGCTCTTGTGTTTACACTTATCCCAATTCATCTTAGATGGAGTGTAACTCAAGCATTGGGGCCATTACTTGTATTTTTTTCACTCTTAACAATATTATTGTTTTTGATTTATCTTGAAAAAAGAAATATGTTTATTTTATTTGCATTTTTTTGTACACTTGCGTATACTTGCCAGATACGGCCTGAATCAATGCTTATGGCTGTTGTTGCAGCAAGCTTCTTTATTTTTATGGACAGTGAGATATTTAAAACTGTGAGGGATAGGAAATTTCTAATTGTACTGGCACTATTTCTTATTTTAATACTGCCTACTGTTGAACACACAAATAATATGAAATATGAAGACTGGGGTGCTTCAGGAAACAAGTTCAGCAAAGATGTTATAAAAGGAAACTTAGTAGATAATTCAAAATTCTTTGTTGAAAATACCAGGTTTCCACTAATTTTTACAATCTTTTCAATAATAGGCATTATTTTTGGTCTTTACAAATATCCCAAAAAAATTATTCCATTTATCATTTGGTTCCTGCTTTTCTTTGCAATTTTTATTCCATTTTATGCAGGCAGTTTCAATTATGGAAAGGATGTAAGATTCAGCTTGAACCTTTATCCTTCTGTTGCAATTTTCTGTGGCTTGGGCTTTTATTTATTAAATTTAATATTATTAAAAAGATTTAAGCAAAAGAAAGAGCCTATAAAATTAAGCATACATATTTTAATCATCCTCTTGATTCTTGTCTCTTTTGTCCCATTTGTTGGACTTATAAGCAATTATGGTGAAAAGGGCTGGGATGCGAAAGCAGCTCATGATTTTGCTGTTAGAGAATCCCCAAACATAAAAAACTGCATAGTAATTTCCAGGGTTCCTTCAATGTTTTTAGTGAGTGGGGTTCCTTCAATACAGTTGTTTTTGGTGTTTGATAAAGGAATGATGAGGAAATTACATGAAGAATATGGTTGTGTGATGTTTTATGAGGAATACTGGTGCATTAATTTCCCTGAAGATGACGAAGGCGTCTGCAGTGATTTTAAGAATAATTATAATCTTAAAATATACAAAAGCTCTCAAACAAGAGATAAAACCTACACGTTTTATACGGTTGAAAAATGAAAAAAACACTTGCACTATTTGGAAAAATATTGAAATCAAATCTTGTTAAGAATATGTATCCTTATAAGCTAACTTTTGCTGTGACCTATAAATGCAATTCTAAATGCAAAACATGCAATATCTGGAAAAAGAAATCAGAAAATGAGCTGTCAGTTAGTGAAATTGATAAGATATTCTCTAAATACAATGGTTTCTCCTGGGTGGATATTACTGGCGGGGAAATTTTTTTAAGGAAAGATATTGTTGAAATTACAAAAATAATCATCCAAAAGTGCAGGAACCTCTATGTGCTTCATTTTCCGACAAATGGTTTGCTGCCTGAAATTATTGTGGAAAAGACAAAACAGATTCTTAGGTTAAATCCAAAAAAACTGATAGTTTCAGTATCTTTAGATGGACCAAAAGAGGTTAATGACAAAATAAGGGGGGTACCTGGAAGTTTTAAAAATGCAGTGCAAACATTCTCAGAGCTTAAAAAAATAGAAAATAGAAAACTTAGCGTATTCTTTGGTTTTACTCTTTCAAGATATAATGCAGGATATTTTGATAAAATGGTTGAAGAAGTTAAAAAAACATTGCCCTGGATTAAATACAACAATTTTCACATGAACATAATGCATGGCTCAGCACATTACTATCATAAAAATCCGCTGCAGGTATCCCATTCCACCATAAAGGGTGGAGTTTATCGGAACACCTGCTCTGATAAACGGATTTTTAGGATGCCAGAGACTGTGCCGTATACTGAAACTAAAGTTACAAGTTTTGGCACTGTCTCTCAGCATCATAACAAAACAATTGAAATTCCTACAAAGAAAGTTATAAGTGAAATTAGGGAATTCATGAAAAAAAGAAAACTGGTCTTAAGTCCTGTTTCATATCTCGAGAAAATATACCTTAAATTAATAAAGAAATATTTAATAACAAAAAAAACACCATTGCCTTGTAAGGCATTATCTGTTTCATGCTTTATTGATCCGCATGGTTTTGTATATCCCTGCTCAATAATGGATGAGAAAGCAGGAAGCCTGAGAGATAATAGTTATGACTTAAAAAAAATACTCAATTCTGAGAAATCAAAAGAGATAATTAATAAAATAAGAAGAGGCCAATGCCCAATGTGCTGGACACCATGCGAGGCCTATCAAACAATATTAGGGAATCTTACAAGGTTATAAGGAATTAGTTTTAATATTATTAACCACTTCATCGTAACAAATAAACCGAAAGAT
>Ga0307992_1000645_pt1 | contig 21687 bp, 13 predicted proteins | sample EllFjometagen133_FD_203162 | JGI IMG/M metagenome (GOLD analysis project Ga0307992, IMG submission 203162) | Marine microbial communities from Ellis Fjord, Antarctic Ocean - #133 | ecosystem: Environmental > Aquatic > Marine > Unclassified | place: Southern Ocean | collected 2014-10-08
AAAATTGCAAAAGATAAAGAGATAACGCCTGTGGGTGAAAGCTTGAAATTTCGGGAGGAAAAAAAGTTTAAAGCCCTGATCGCTGAAACCTCTGCCAACGGAGAAAGGGTGATACTGGCAAAGCCGCAGACGTTTATGAATCTATCTGGTCAAACAGTAACTAGAATATTGCAGTTTTACAAAGTTGGAGTTGAAAATTTGATTGTGGTTTCAGATGACGTTGATCTTCCCCTTGGCCATATTCGGGTGCGACATGGTGGTTCAAGCGGGGGACATAAAGGTTTGCAAAATATTATAGATATTTTGGGTAGCGATCAGTTTGCAAGAATTCGGTTAGGTGTTTCTTCTGATGGGGAAGTTGCCAGTAAGATTGAAACAAAAGATTTTGTGCTCTCCAAATTCTCAGACAGAGAGAAAGCCGTTATCTCAAAAGTTACAGACAGGGTAAGCGAGGAGATAGTAAACACAATCGGCTCAAATGAACCGTTGACCGCCACTACAATCGAGATCGTTTAGGCTTGTTTTGTCCCGTAACTTGTGATATATTTGTTACCTAATAAAAAATTAAACAGTGGGAGTTCCAAAGGAACGTTTGACCACGAACCGGCTACAAGTCGGGAAAGGAAATTATGGCACAGAAAGTGCAAGAAATCTCTTCTGATGAGATAATCGACGAGAAGTCAATTTTGAAAGATGCTGAAGAGCGCGAGAAAACGGCTAAGGCTGAAGCAAAAGTCGAAAAAGAAGATGCGAAGAAAAAAAACAAGAAAGCCAAGAAGACAAAAGTTGAAGTCAAGAAAAATATCCGAAGAAAACCAAAGCATGGCAAGAAGTATAGAGAAGCGCTAAAAACTATCGAAAAAGATAAAAAATACGAAACGGAAGAAGCTATAGCACTCCTTAAGTCTCAAAAGATTGAGAGTTTTGATGCTACAATTCAGCTCACCGTGAGCTTGGATAAGACTGCTGAAAACGTGCGTGGCTCGGTAAATTTACCAGGTGGAGCGGTCAAGGAGAAGAAGATTGAGATTGTAGATGAGAAAAATGTAGAGGACGTGGTAAAAAAGATCAAAGCTGGAAAAGACGATTTCGATATCTTGATCGCAAGTGGAAAAGTGATGCCTAAACTTGGAGCAATTGCTAAAATCTTGGGACCAAAAGGACTTATGCCGAATCCGAAGAGCGGAACTGTGGTAGATGATCCGAAAGCTGCTGCTAAAGATTTCCAAGGCGGAAAGATTGAATTCAAGGCCGACAAAGGCAACAATGTGCATCTTGCAATCGCCAAGGTTTCATATGAAGATAAAAAGATTATTGACAATATTCGGGCTGTAATAGCTGGCCTACCTGTAACCAAGGTCAGAAACGCATATCTTAGCCGATCAATGGGCCCGAGCATTAAAATCCAACTTTAGTTGGGTTTTAACGTGATCAGAAAGTGAGACTGTTGACACTATTGGGTTGATATGATAAATTGAATATGCTTCCAGAGACAGCAAGTGTCACCCGAGGGGTGGCTTAATCACTTGCCGAGGAAACTAAATCATTTTTTAGTTTTGTCTCTGCGAAAGCGGAGATTTTTTAATAAGCGGAGGCACAATGGCCAAAACAAGAGAGATGAAGGAAAAATTAGTTAAAGAATATTCTGAAAAGATTGGACTAGCAAAATCAATCGTAGTTTTGGATTACAAGGGCTTGAAGGTTAAAGATTCAGAAGAGCTTCGTGGAAAATTACTAGAAAACGGTTCTGAACTTGTGGTTACCAAAAATTCACTTTTGAAATTAGCCTTGAAAGAGAGAGGAATTGATATTCCAAAAGAGCATTATACGAAGCCCCTTGCAATAACTTTTTCATACCAAGATGAAGTACAGGGCGTGAAAGAGCTGGACGCTTTCGCCAAAAAACACGAAGAGCTAGAGGTTATGGGCGGATTTATGGGAGATGAGTATTTGGAAGTTGACAGAGTAAAGGCTTTGGCCGCGCTTCCTTCAAAGGAAGAGTTATATGCAAAGGTAGTTGGCACGATTGCCGCACCACTAAGTGGCATGTTAAATGTACTATCTGGCAATATCCGAGGATTGGTCAATGTTTTGAATCAAGTTAAAGAGCAGAAAAATTAATAAATATATTTTTACGAAAGGATAATTATGAGTGAAGAGAAAAAAGAGGAAAAAGTTGAAGAGAAAAAAGCTCCCGAGGCTCCAAAGGCAGAGGAGAAAAAGGAAGAAGTAAAAGAAGAAGCCAAAGAAGAGAAGAAAGAGCCAAGTGGCAAGTTCAAGGATTTAATCAAACAGATTGAAGAACTTTCTGTTCTAGAGCTTTCTGAGTTGGTTTCTGAACTAGAAGAGAAATTTGGTGTTAGCGCTGCTGCTCCAGTAGCTGCTGCTGCGGGTGCTCCTGCAGGTGGCGAAGCTGCTGCAGAAGAGAAGTCTGAGTTCGACGTCATACTTGCTTCGGGTGGAGACAAGAAGATTCAAGTTATCAAGGCTGTTCGAGAGATCAAGCCTGAGTTAGGGCTAAAAGAAGCAAAAGACTTGGTTGATGCCGCTCCAAAAGAGATCCTAAAGGGTGCAAAGAAAGAAGATGCTGAGGAAGCAAAGAAGAAGCTAGAAGCTGCCGGTGCTACAGTAGAAATGAAATAACCTATATTGGTTTTTTAAGAAAACGACTCATCTTGCTAGACAAGGCGAGTCGTTTTTGGTAAACTTTTGCCGATGAAATTTGTATTAAACAAAAAATCTAAAAGTAGGGCAGGTGTTATAAAAACTCCCCATGGAGACATTAACACCCCATTTTTTATGCCTGTGGGGACTGTTGGTAGTGTAAAAGGAGTGAGCCCAGAAGAGCTTAGCCAGCTTGGAGCTCAGATCGTACTATCCAATACGTATCACCTATATCTAAGACCGGGCGAGAAACTAATCAAAAAGATGGGCGGATTACACGAATTTATGCGTTGGGATAAGCCGATTTTGACTGATTCTGGCGGATATCAGGTTTTTTCACTTGGAGATAGGGGAGAGGGTAGAAAGTCCCTCGTCAAAATTACCGAAGAAGGTGCGGAGTTTCAGTCTCATCTAGATGGCTCAAAACATATGTTTACGCCCGAGAAGGTGATTCAGATTCAGCTTGATCTAGGCGTAGATATCATGATGCCGCTAGATGTCTGCCCTAGTGGTAAAGCGAGTAAGACGGAGGTCAAGAGAGCCGTGGAACTGACTATTGAGTGGGCAGAAAGATCGAAGGAGTATTTCAATAAAAAGACTAAAGGCATGAAAGCAGGAGAGCGTCCTGGTTTGTTCGGCATAGTTCAAGGTGGTTTAGACTTAGAGCAAAGAAAATACTGTGTGAGGAGGCTGGTTGAGCTGGATTTCGACGGATATTCAGTTGGAGGATTGGCGGTTGATCATGAAACGCGTGATATGTGGAAGACGGTGAAGTTGATGGGGGAGATATTACCTGCGGATAAGCCGAGGTACTTGATGGGCGTAGGCACTCCGGACGATATAAAAAAAGCAATAGGGTACAGTATGGATATGTTTGATTGTGTCTTGCCTACACGCTTAGCAAGACATGGTTCGGTATACATCAAAAACGGCAAAAACTATAAGTTGATAAATCTTCTAAACTCTAAATACAGAACCGATAAGGCTGTGATAGAGAAAAGTTGTGCCTGCCCAGCCTGCGCTGGAGGTTTCTCCCGAGCCTATATCTCTCATCTGGTACGGGTAAATGAGATCTTGGGCCTACGTCTGGCTACGCTGCATAATTTGCAAGTATATTTGGATCTAGTGAAAAATAAAAGATAATAAAAAAGGGATTGACAAAGTTGTTCTAATATGCTAAGATAGCTAGTTCTGAGGGTGAGAGAGAAATTGTTCCCTTGGGAAGTTCAAGAATAAAACAATTATATGTGCTGCAGTGTGTTGCTTGGTCTCTTTCTGTTGTCCTTCGGGACGACAGATGTGGGTACCCCCTCCGCCTGCATGACTGAGCAACACTTTGCAGCACCAATTGCGCCAGAATGTTGTACGATCAATTCTAGCTCTTTCCTTCGGGAGAGTGTTAGACGTAGGCTCCCCCTCCGCCTATGAGATTGTACAACATTATGGCGCAATTCGTATGTTCGCGCCAAAATGCTCCACTTGGAGGTCACAAAGAAATGTCAACCCTCATCGAGAGAGCGAATAATGCAGCGGAAAAAGGCAACAAGAAAGCCGTCGCCTTTCTCGCTCAGTTGAGCGAGATAGGCGCAATCGCGGGCCAGCAGGCTGCGAATGAAGAGGTTGGTAACGCACTGGCACTTGTCGAGGGCAATGCCGTAGCCATCGCTTCGGCCGCTCGCACAATGAGGGAAGAGCTGTTCCTCGACGAGACCACGCCCGCTGACGACGAGGACGACGAGACCACGCCCGCTGACGACGAGGACGACGAGACCCCGCCCGCTGACGACGAGGTCGAGTAGTACCCGGTTGGGTGGCCGAGACAGCGATGTCTCGGCCACCCGCCAAAACCTGAGAGCCTGGAAGCAATATGCGACTGGGCTTTCTGACCAAATTGTTCGATTAAGGTGAAGTGTAGTTGATATAAATTAATACACTGTACCTTAAAAAAAGAATAAACTTCGAAAGCGAAGAGAGAGTAAGTACTTATTCTTTGCTTGCTTTCGAAGTTCACTTTGAGAGTCCCCTTAATGGGGTGTGCATATCACGCCCCAAGAGGGCGACAATTTACGAGGAGAGGATTCACGATGAAGAGAATTACTGCCTTGATGTTCGTCGCAATGATGATGGTGTCGACTGCGTGGGCCTACGATCCCGTGCAAGACGCTGACGTTTCCGTTACGCAGTTGCGTGACGGTGACCGGACCACCGACGGACTTCTCGTCGGCACTCCGCTTGCGGAGCGACGCTCCACGACCGAAGCGCGCAACGCAGAGTGGGTACGCGGGTCCATCGACGTCAATGTCGGTGGCAACGTGACACTTACCCCCCAGACGCCGCAGACGCGCGTGCAGTACCGGACTCGGTTCCGTACTAGCACACGGACAGTTCACGTTGGCTTGACGGAAGAGCAGGCTCGTGGTGTCATCTCGGTCGACAACAACCGAGTGCGCGATGAGATCAATGCGCACACTACGACCGAGGTAGATGGACTTGGAACGCTGATTGAGGGGAATCAGCGAGTGCTGACTGGCAATCAGCAGTCAATTCTGGATGCGGTTTCGACCGCGATCCAGAACCAGTTCGGACAGTATTACTGGCTCTGGACGATTGCTGCAGGCGTTGCAGCCTGTATCGTGATGTTGATCATGGTGCTTCGTCGACTGGGCAATGCCCAAGCGACTACTGCCACTGCGCCAGCTCCGGCAGCCCCGACATCGCCGTTTCCGACTTCACCGTCGGTGCCACCTGTAGTTACGGTGGTTCGACCGAGCACACCGGTCACTTCGGTGCCGAAGGCACCAGCTACCTCTGCCCCCGCCACTTCGGTGGTGGACCAGGTGGCCCGCGATGACGCGGCCGCGGCGATGAAAGTCGCCAAGGAGGCCGGTCGCGTAGCGATCGCCGCCGACGAAAAGGCGGTCGTTGCCGGCCGCGCCGGCAACTGGGCACTTCGCGAGTTGTTCGCGGAGCAAGACGAAGATAGTGATCAAATCCTGGGCGAGCTTGCTCGCCTGGGACTCAGCTGACATCGAGAAGAAGAAGAGAGGAGGGATACACCGAAAGACCCGCATGCTTGCATGCGGGTCTTTCCTCGTTTTATAGATCAATATTAATGAATTACGAAAAGAGTTTTTAGTTGATTCCCGCCTGTGCGGGAATATCAAAAAGGCGGAATGGACTTAACCATAAATCTATTTATTGCCGAGAAAAATATCCCTGAATTCCTGATTAGTTTCTTGTGCGACCTTTGCTGAATCTACATTCTTTTTTATAAAATCGTTAATCTCTTCTTGCGGTGCTCCGCTGTCCAGAAGCTTGTCGAATTGGTCTCTATTATCTTCTTCTAGCGAAGTGGCAGTATTGGCAAGCAGATAATCCATGTATCGGACGAAAAGGTCAAGCAGCATCTCTGATTGAAGTTTTGCTGGCAACACATCAAGCTTTTTTTCGCGCATCAGAAGTTGAAGATAATCTTTTACTTCGGGTGTCATCTCCGGTACCATTTTTGTTTTTGATTTATCCATATATATGCTCCTTAATAAATATATTACTATTAATTTACTTGAATTGTTTCAGCTGCAGCCTGTCTTCTAGCTTCATGCCCTTTTTTAGGCTCCATGTATTTTACTAGGCGATCTAGTCTTATCGAGACACTTTCGTTTCTCTTCTTAGGTTTTTTCGAAGATATTTTCATTTCTACCATGCCCGTTTTTTCATCATAGCCAAAGACAGAATATTCCTCAGCACTTAATTTGTAATTATCTTCTGGGCTAACCTTACCATTTTCTGATTTATTTATAACTCCTTCTTCAACAATAGTGCCTTTTCTGATATTTTCATGCAAAATCCACCTTGGTCGACTGTTGCCTTTCATGCTCAAAGAATCACCGTACTCTCGTGACAATTTTTTGAGTTCAGCCGCTTCTTCTTTGCTTAACGCTTTCTCTTCTCCTTCTTTTGCTTCCACTTGTGGTAAGCCCGATCCTCCTGAAACATCAACTCCACCGTTTTCGTTATAATTATTAATTACGAAAATCGCGTTATCAAAGGCTGGTTCGTGGAATCCAGACCTGTACTTTTGACGCAATTCCTCACGAAGGTTCTCAGTATCTACCTCGCCATCTTCAAGCAGTGCATTCAACACTTCTGTTTTGCATACTGTATCCATCTTCGTCTCCGGAGCTTTGTAAGGATCTCTCTGCTGGTACTCTTCAAGTTTTTGAGTAAGCTGCTCTTTGCGATCTCGGTTTAGCACAATCTTTTCAATTTCTCCCTCTTTTTCATTGTCAGCATTTTCCAGCTCGACCTCATCTTCTTTTTCGTCAACTACATTCTCCTCTATTTCAGGCTTCTCTTCGGCTTCGCCTTTGAGCTGCTCTGAGAGGGGACTGTCGTTGGGGTTCGTTTTTCCTATTTTTTCAACCGCTTTTTTTAGCACCTCTTTGCTGGCCCTTAAGGTCAACAAAATTCTGTTGTCATAGTCTTCTGTAAGATCCGAGATATCAACCCACTCTTGGTCATCCCATTCTTGATCATCTTCCTTGAGACTAATCAGTCTAATTTTGTTTATAACCTTTCCTTCTTCATCCCTGTAGAAACCCATTTTTTGAGCGTTTTTTACGGCTTGCAATCGATCCTTGAAAGTAGCTCCTGCTTTGATGGCCTTATCGAACATTATAATTGCCTCTTGGAATCTTTTTTTGGTTTCATCTGTTGTTTCTTCTTCGTGAGGTTTGGGAGTGGGCGCATTTTCCTCGTCACCTGCACTTTCTTCATAGGATGACTCCGGGGGCGGGGAGACGATAAGTGTTATTTCAGCCAAGGCCTGATCGAATCTTTCTTCTGAAAAACGCTCTCCATGGTCATTTTTAATTTCCTCTTTTAAAGATTCAGGATCTATCTGCTCATCTTCAATCAATCGCGACAAGATAGATGCTTTCTCAGGTTCTCCGCTCTTCACAGCTTCTCGCGATGCTTCCAATATCTGTTCTTTTTTATCTTCGGGCATGATTAATGCTTTGTTGGCTTCCTCTGTTTCGGGATTTTTCGGGTCAGGCGGCAATTGGTCTTTATTTGTTTTATCCTCAGCGCTTTTTTTCTTGCCAACGTGTTTTTCGCGGTCAGACCCTAAAGCAATAGGTGGTAGCACATCTCCGGCATTGTGCTCAGTAACAGAAGGCATTGAAACCACGTTATCTATTCCAGCGACCGCATCTACTGTTCCTTCTGAACCATTGATTTCTGCAGCAAATGAAGCCATATTCGTTTCATCCATATCGCCAATAGTATTTAGATTTCCATCTATTGCCTGATCAACTGTTATCTGAAAGCCTTCTCTAGGGATGATTTTTCCATTGCTCAGTTTTTCGAAAAACCGGTCTGCTAGCCCCTTGGGAAAGTGGGCATTTTCGCCGGGAGTGATTTCTACAACCAATACATCGTGAGAAAGTTCATACTCTCTAGGTCCTATGGTTACAAAAAGTTGAGTATCATTTCCGATATCTATGCTGTGACCGCCACCAAAGGCTGTATGGCCGGCCATGGCTGAAATATCTATATCAACTGAGCCATCGCCTCCGGAAGGAAGAAAGCTCATGCCGAGCTCAGTACCTTCTGAATTAGCGGTATAGCCTTCTGGGTGATAAGAGTTGCCGAGCGGCTGTCTATCGTTGGACATAAAGCGTGTCCAATTTGATTCTGTTTTTGTGAACAACTCTGGGTTATCTTCAACTAGCTTGTCTCGCAAAGCACCCCAATTCTCGGCGTTTAATTCGCCACCTTCAAGACCTTCGATGTGCTGTACTATCTGTCCGTCTTCTAAGGTTACCCCTGCAGGCAGTGCGCCATAGGGTTCAAGTTGACCAGTTTCTGCGTTTATGCCAAGTTCGACGTCTAGGTTTTCATTAACTTCCACAGGTATTGAGTCTGAATTATTTTCAAATACCCAAATTTTTTCACCATCAGGGCCTTTGGGAGAATCCAGCTCATAATGATGCACGTCGGGTCTCTGCCCCTGCATCCATTCGCTAGCTGTTACAACATTATTTTGTTCGCCCGCATTATGCATATGTTCGCTTACCTCGTCAGCAATTTCAGTAGCTGCGAAGCCCAGGACAGCTGCAGTGGCGGCAGATTTAGCTGCGGCGCGAAGACTCTCTTTCTTGCGATAACTTTCAAAGTCTCGGTCTTTTTCTCTGACTTGTGAAACGTGTTCATCTGCCCTATCGTTTATAAGAAGTTGATCTTTTTCAGAGAGTCCTGCTTCGGAAACTGCAGCCATAAGTTCAGTTTTTGTAACAATGTTTGATTGCAATCTCTGACCTTCAGCTTGACCTATTCTGATTAAATCAGTATTTCTGCCCTGAGCCCTCAATCTTCTTTCGGCTTCAAGCAAAGAAGATGCTTCTACAAGAGCGTCGTGTTGAACGTCTTCGTTGTCACTACCTATCGCTTCAAGCAAAGCTTCTCCGTCTACTTGAGCAAAAGTGTTTTCACGAAGTTGTTCAGCGGTTTGTCCCTCTCCCTCTTCGCCAAGTGTTTGTCTTCTAGATTCCATACCTCTTTCGTGTCCCACTTTTCTGGCTCTTCTGCCGTATGAAATAGCGCCTGCTATTCCAGCACCGATTAGAATTGGCAGAGCAAAGCCAGTACCGACACCCAAAGTTGCCGCAGCGCCTAGAATAATTCCTTTTGCCGCAGGTCGAGCAAGCAGCGAGGCAGCGAGGCCGACTGCTACCGGATGGGTAATCTTCTTGGCTACACTTCCTACAACTGGCACAGAGTAAAGTCTGTCGAGAGCGTTGTCTGCCCAACTAAAATATCTTCCTTTTTTGTCTGGTCTTCTGGCTCGGTCTTCGTTTATGTCTCCGAACTTAGTAACTAACTGTATGTCTAGGTCATTCAATCCCTCCAAGCCCTCTATATAGGCTTCCTTTTCGACATCTGACAAACTTTCAGAGCCAAGTGCCGCATCTATCTCTTCTTCTCTTTGTGTTTTGAATCTCTCCGCAATGTCCCAAAGGTTCGAAGCGTACATTAGGCCCTCTGCTTCATCTCTTCGCGATTCGTCTTTTGCAAATTCTTCTTGGGAAAGGTCGGAATTTCTAATAGCTTCCTCTGCTGCGGCTTCGAATTCACTTCTAGAAGAGAATTCACCTTTCAGATGTCTGTTGAATAATTCGGCGAATTGAGCAGATCTGTCAACAAGGTCTTCGCCCTGTTCGCAAGCCTCTACTAAGCCAAGTTCCATCTGTTTAACGACGGCATCAAGAATCTCGTGATGCTCAATTTTTTCCGGAGTTGTCCCGCCACTTCCTTCTCCCTCAGCCCTGTTGGTTATCGCGTTTAACAAATCGTTGTTTCCCTGTATTTCAGCGATCGCTTCATCATAATATTTTTTTCTGTATCCCTCTTCTGACATAGCGTGCAGGCTGGATTGCCATCCTTCACGAGTTGTTAATCTTGACCACATGCCTTTGGCAGCTGATTTTATTTTCCCGAAAAATCCTGATTCTTGAGGAACATTTACAGAGTTAATCACTTCGTTGACTCTATTTTCGGCTATTCTCCAAGCCATTGCCTTCACGATTTCAGATATATCTGCGATCTTTATTTTTTCCTTTTCTTCAACGTGAGGCGGCAGCGCGTCTTGTTCGGGGTGGGGCGGTAGAGCTTTTTGTCTGGGTTCAGTTTTTGGATCTGTGGGTTCAGCGTCTTCAACAGAGAAATCAACAACTTTTGGTGTTATCTCTTTCTCAGCTTCTCCTCCTGGTACATTCTCTTCTTCTTCAACAAAGACTTCTCTGCGATCATTCAAATCTGCCTTTGCTTTTTCCTGGTTGGCGTCTTCAGATCCCATGTCGCGGACTTCATCTTCTTTTATCTCCTCAGCTTCGTGATCAGTTCTCCAGCCGTTATTAACTCTCCGTCCTTCCTCGTCGAATTGTGAAGATGATCTATCTAGATCAAAAAATCTCTCCGATTTTTCAATCATCAATTTAACCATCTCTAGGCGTTTGCGGTCTTCTTCTGCTATCTCTTCTGACGTAAGTATGAAATCGATATTTTCAATTATTGCGGCTTCAGATTCATCAACCTTGCTTCTTTCTAGGTGACTAAGACGGTTGAAGGGGTGCATAACCTGAGTCAGGACTTCATCTCTCAAGGTGTTATTGTCTCCCTTTAGAGAAATCTCTGTTTTTGATTCAGGGTCGATCTCTTCTAGGAGAAAGTTGATCATTTTGTCAACCGGCACACCTTCTTTCTGAGAATTACCTTCAGCGCCTTTTACTTCGTAAGCATTTCCATCGCTTGCTAGTACTTTTTCTAAAGCTTCGCGGACTAGTCTTAGTATGAGTTCTTTCAAAATTTTGAGATTTTCATTTTTTCGATTGTCAGCTTCTACGAGGCTCAGAGCGTCATTAATAACCTCCGAAGAGATGGGCTTAACTTCATTTAGGGTAACAAGCTCAGTGGAGTTTGTAGTTTCAGACTCCTGGTTGTCAACTCCAAGTTTTTTTGCTCCGTATCCCTTGCCGACACCGAAAGGGTCTTTTTCTGCATCATCGGTTTCTGGGCCCTCATAACGCATCATTTTGTGTCTGTCTGGATTTTCTTCTTCTTTGGTTTTTTGTTTATTTTGTCTGTCAATAAAGTCATTAAGCTCTTTTTCGCCATAGCGCAGACTCTCATTCATAACCCTCCCCGATTATTAAATAGAAAAATACATAAATTCGCTTGTTAAAATAATTATACAACATGTTTACATTCATCTGCAATCTTTGTACAATATAGATACAACAAAAAAGTTTTCAGATATAAACATATAGGAAATGGAGGGGTTTTGGCTTTAAATTTAAATGAACTACTAGAGCAAGAAGAAGCAAGAAAGAGGAGTGTTGTCTCGCTTCCTGCAGTCAGCCCGACTGGGGCTAGGCTTAAGTTTATACCCCCGGGTGAGACGCCAGGAGTTGCTGAAGTTGTGGATAACTCTGGAGAAGCTGTTGGTACGAAGAAGCCAGACAGAGGAAAACCAATCATTAATGAGCCAATCAAGCCATATGTGAATCCAAGAGATTTCCCCAGACACGGAAAACCAAAACCCGAGCCACCGCCAGCCGTTGAACCGGAAGCTGCTCCTGAAGATAATCTGACAGCCGAGCAAGCAGATAGTCCGGTTGAGATAGTTGACGTGGCGACTGTTAGGGGTGACGGGAGCGTAGTGGGTGCAAAAACCCATACTCGAAAGGGTAATGAACCTGTCGACTCCAAAGTTGAAGCAGTATCTAATAAAATAATAGCCGCTGAAGCTTTGGGCACTAACAGTGCTCCGGTGGTTCAGGGTGGAGTTGACGCAGCGGTCAATGATTTGGTGCGAGCAGGAGAGAGAGGGGTCGTTGACGCGGCAGACACTAAAATGGTGAATGAAGAGCCGACTGTAAATGAAGTCGCTGTTGATGTAAATACTGTCACCCAATTAGCTTCCGATGGGAATGTGGCAAGTAATGATTCTCTCCCAATCGAACCCTTGACCCCAACCCGGGAAGTTATTGCTGAGGTGGCCGATCAAACTCCTAAAAGCCCTGACAAGTCAGAAGATCTCTCAGGTATGGCTATGCCGACAACTGAGAATTCAATCGAAAAACCTACCCCTGAGGCTGTCCCTGTAAAACCAGTCGAAGCAGCAGCTCAAGTTCAAGAAGTTTTGCCTGCAGTGAATTCAACTGAACAAGAAGCACCAGCAATGCCAGCTGAAGCAGAACAACCAGTGCCTGTTGCTAAGCCGATTCTGGAACTTGTCGACAGTCCTGCCATGGAGCTTGCCGGCCCAATAGACACAGGAAATCCCGATGTTCAAGCTCAAGAAATGGAGGAACCGGCAGAAAAGACTGGGATTTTCGCAAGAGCGGCAAGAATGTTTGGTGGAGGGAGTAAGAAAGGCAAAACAGCCGGTGCCCAACATTTAATAAGAGAAATGCAGAATGGAAGTTCAAATTCAGCTGCGGCAAGTAACGCAGAGCACATGTTTAGAGATCAACATTCTGTGAATGCTGCGGCCGAAGAACAACCCGCGCGAGAAGAATTAGATGCAGCAGCATAAAGATAAACATTAATCTGTTATCATATAGGTAATGTCAACAAGTGAATATTATTACACTTCTGGTTCTGGAGGGGCACCGTGGTGGGTCTGGCCTCTCGTTATTGCTATCGTTATAATCGTTGGTTATTTTGTGTATCAGAAATTACGTAGATCATACCTGCGTCGAACCCAGGTCAACAAAATAAAGGACTGGATGATGATAAAAGTTTCACTTCCCAAAGAACAGCATGCCGACGAGGATGACCAGAAGAAAAACTTTCAGGAGATGCTGGGAGTGGTGGAGCCATTTTATGCCAACATATCAGCCCTCTTCAAGCAGAGCATACAACACCACTTGACCGGTCAAGACCATATATCGCTAGAGTATGTGGCGAAAGATGGCAAGGTGTATTTCTTTGTAGGTTGTCCTAAAAGTATTTATCAAATAGTGGAAAAAAACCTGCTTGCTCAGTATCCGCATGCTCAGGTAGAGGTAGCGAAGGAGATAGAGGATTACTCGATATTTTCTGACAAACCACTCAAAGTTGAGGCGATGCAGTTTAAACTGAATAAAAAATACATTTTCCCTATAAAAACATACAAGAACCTTGAAGACGATCCTCTTAATGCTCTTACAAATTCACTTTCCAAGCTTTCAGAAGATGAAACTGCGGGAGTGCAGATTCTGATGAGACCGACTTCGGGAACTTGGCGCTACAGTGTAGAGAAGGCGGCCTATAACGTGCAACAGGGTAAATCTAGGGTTACATATGGAAACTCGGCTGGCTCGAAGGTGGCTGAAACCTTTTTCAATTTTATTGGCAACATCAGTAGTTCCGGAAAAACGGAAGACGAAAAGAACAAAGATCAGTTCTATAATCCAAATCAACCACACAAACTGACACCGATGCAGGAGTCTCAAATTAAATTACTTGGCGAAAAGACCGCCAAGCTTGGCTTTGACTGCCAGGTTAGAGCAGTGGCGGTTGCAAAAACAGAGCATGAGGCACGGCAAAACTTAGACAATATCGCTTCAGCTTTTAATCAGTTTAATGCACCTGACTCAAATGGAATATCAAAGCAATTTCCAAAGAAAAAATCAGAAGAGATAGCAAACTATACTTTCCGTTTATATGGTAGGGGACCTAAAATGCTTTTGAACACTGAAGAGCTGGCCTCAATCTATCACTTCCCAAATAGGTTCACTGAAACTCCAAATATTTCGTGGCTTCTAGCCAAAAGAGCCGCTCCTCCACCGAACTTGCCGAACGAAGGAACTGTGCTCGGAAATAGTATCTACCGTGGAGAGACAAAGCCGATAAAAATCAAAGATGAGGATCGTCTGCGGCACGTTTATATGATAGGAAAAACCGGTGTTGGTAAAACTGTCTTGTTTCAAAATATGATTCTTCAAGACATAAAGGCCGGGAAAGGTGTGGCTTATTTAGATCCGAACGGTGACGCGGCGGAGTGGATATTAAAGAGAATTCCAAAAGAAAGAGCAGAGGATGTTATATACTTTAACCCCGCTGACATCGAGCGACCGATGGGGCTGAATATGCTTGAGTGGAAAACAGTTGAGCAGAAAGACTTTTTAGTTCAGGAAGCCATTCAGATGTTTTACAAGCTGTTTGACCCTGGGCAAACAGGAATAGTGGGTCCTCAGTTTGAGCACTGGATGCGGAATGCTTCACTAACTTTGATGGCCAGGCCAGATGGGGGGACTATAATAGATATTCCAAGATTATTTACAGATCCTGATTTTGAGAAAGATTGTGTCAAACACGTTACTGATCCTGTAGTTAGATCTTTTTGGGAGAAGCAGATGAAGAAAACATCTGACTTTCACAAATCTGAGATGCTAAACTATTTCACCTCTAAGTTTGGACGTTTTATGACCAACGATATGATGAGAAACATCTTGGGACAAACGAAGTCGTCTTTTGACTTTCGAGATGTGATGGACAATAAAAAGATTCTGATTTGCAATCTTTCGAAGGGAATGATAGGTGAAATCAACGCTTTTTTATTGGGGATGATTATTGTTTCCAAAATTGCCATGGGAGCTTTTTCAAGGCAGGACATGCCAGAAGAAAACAGAATTCCTTTTTATCTCTATGTCGATGAGTTCCAAAACTTTATTACCGACGTTTTCGCGACTATTCTTTCGGAGTCCAGAAAATACAAACTTTCCTTGAGCATTACTAACCAATACGTGGCTCAACTTGACGAGGAAATCCGCGACGCTGTTATGGGTAATGCGGGTTCATTGATCTCCTTTAGAATTGGTGCAGCTGACGCGGAATTTTTAGTGAAAGAGTTTGATCCGCTGAAGATGGACGATATGACAACTATCGATAAATATAACTTTTATATTAAAATGCTCATAGAAGGTGCTCCCACCAGGCCTTTCAACGGCATAAGCATAGCTCCCGATCCAAACGAAAATGTTAAACTTGGTGAAGCTATAAAGAAGCTTTCAAGACTTAAATACGGAAAAGCAAAAGAAGTTATAGAAAAAGAGATTCTGGAACGATCCAAAGTGGACAAGATAGATCTCCCGGGAATCGGTGAAGGAAACCAAAAGGGGCCTATGGGATAAATTTTGGGCATGTAGAGTTTTAGTTAATAGCTAGCAGTGAATAACAAATAGTTTAGAAATATCGTATTATCTTTAAAAAACTATTAAATAATAATTAATAGTTTTTTTAATTAAAAAATAAGTTGACTTAAAATAGCTTATATGGTAATGTAGTGAAGATAAATCATAAAAACAAAAAAAGGAACAATATGGTTCACGAGAAAGATTTGGAGGAGATTCGAAAGCTTCTAGACAACGCAGAGAATAAAATACGGCTTGCAAAGTCAAAACTTTTTGATCAGGCTGTAGAAAGAAAGGCTGAAGGAGTTGAAGCGGCTGACGAGGAAGATGCTGTGCAAGGTGTTTTTGACGGCGAAAAAATGATCGGCAACGACAAGAAAGAGTACGACGTTCCTCTAAACTATGCATCTAAGTCTAAGCTAGTTGTTGGCGACGTATTAAAGTTATCTGTCTCCGAAGATGGGAGATATACCTATAAGCAGATCGGTCCGATTGAACGTAAGAATGTTGTAGGTACACTTGAGGCGATCGATGAGGGTGAGTTTCAGGCAGATGTGGATGGAAAGAAATACCAGCTACTTCTTGCTTCTGTCACTTATTTCAAGGCAAGTCCTGGCGACAAGCTAAGCCTAGTTATCCCCGAGAAGGAAGAAGTGGATTGGGCAGCTGTAGATAATATCATCAATTAAATAATATTAGTTTAAGAACAATCAAATGAAGATGAATAACAAATACAAAATTCAAGAGCTAGTCAAGATTATGAATTCCGAAATAGGAAAGTTGAAGGAAAATGAACGCAGCGTGGTCATTGGTCGTTTTGGAATTGGCAAAGAGATAAAATCTCTTGCAGCTATTGGGCGAGAACTAAAGCTATCTCGAGAACGAGTTCGACAGATCCAAGCAGAAGCTTTAAAAAAACTTTCCCAGGGTGTTGTTCGTGATTACAAAGATTTTTCTGATTACATTGTAGAAAAGATGGAAGGTTTGGGCGGAATTGTAAAGAAAGATAAAGCGCTCCATAAGATAATCGATGGAACTTCGAAAGATTCTGAAAAGGAAAATTATCTACACTTATTTTTGAAACTGATTCCAGGCATCGAGATTATTGAGAGAGATGATAACTTGCATGACAGTTGGGTCCTCTCAAAAATGCCGAAAGACGAATTGGTTAAAGTGTTGAAAGACTGGGCAAAATATTTGGACAGTCAAAGCACTCCAAAAAAGATAGAGGTATTGTTATCAGAACATCCAGACCATAAAAAACATAACACAACCATCCTTATGGCTTTGCCAGAAGTAAGCAGAAAATTAATCGAAACATATGAGGGAACAATCGGTCTAAGCGTTTGGCCAGAAGTTTGTCCAAAAACTGTCAGAGACAAGATATACTTTATCTTAAAGCGATATCAGAAACCTCTTCATTTTCGAGAGATTGCTCGTACAATTGAAACTGAAAAATTTGATCAGAAAAAAGTTGTTGCGGCTACGGTTCACAATGAATTGATTGCCGATGACAGATTTGTTTTGATAGGCAGGGGCATCTACGCGCTCAAAGAATGGGGATATGTATCCGGCACTGTAAAAGATGTTATAGTTTCTGTTATGAAGAAGGCAAATAAATCTATGGATTTTGCTGACATTTTTAAGGTTGTTTCCAAGCAGAGGTTTGTTCGCAAGAATACAGTTCTTATAAATTTACAAACCCAGAAAGAATTTAAAAAGCTTGAAAGCGGAAAGTTTGTACTAGCTTAAGTCTGCTTGCGGTTTTTTTTGGATGAATACTCGTTGAATTTAAGTAGGGGATAATATACAATAGAAATAAGATGCAAGTCATTCTTTATTTAGTTTATGCTGTTTTATTGGGAGGGGGCGTTTTTGTCGTCTACCAGCTTTACAATGTAAGAAAACAGAAAAAAAGGCTCGAATGGCTTAGCTCTCAACAGTACTCGATAATTCGAATAGATGTTCCTAAAAACAACGAAAAGGCTCCACTGGCTGCGGAGCAGATGTTTGCTTCTTTGCATGGAATTTATTCTGAATCTGCACTTTTTCAAAATCATATGAGTTTTGAAATTGTTTCTAAAGACAAATACATTCGTTTTTTTGTTTATATCCCGACTCACTTAAGAGATTTTGTTGAGGGTCAAATTTATGCTCAGTATCCAACTGTGGAGATAAACGAGGTTGAAGATTATACAAAAGAGACTGATTTGCGTGGCAAAAGTTTTGCTTCGGCCGAGCTTATTCCTACCAAGCCAGATGTTTACCCAATCAAATTATTTTCTGATTTTGAGGTTGATCCAATCTCTGGGATAACTTCTGTTATGTCGAAGCTAAATCCTGGTGAGCAGGTTTGGCTTCAATTTATTATACGTCCGGTAGGTGATGAATGGCAGGAAAAGGGGAATTCAGTGATTCAATCTGTAAAATCTGGCAAGAAGATAGGAACACCGGGCATGGCTCAATCAGTGGGAGGAGGAATCGGGAAATTTCTTAAATTGATATTTGCACAAGCGGTGAGACCTGGGGCCGAAGCTCCTGAAGAGGCGGGTCCGCCGGTGTTATCTGGAGCAGTCGAAGAGGCCTTAAAAGGAATTGAATTTAAGGTTCAAAAACTTGGGTATGAAACAAAAATTAGAATTGTTGCCATATCTTCTGATCCTATGTCAGCCAGGATAAAAACTCAGGGCGTGGCCGCGACCTTCAAGCAGTACAACACAACCAATGGAAACGGATTTAAGATAGGGGAGATAACTTTAAATGATAATATCTTTTATAACGAATACGCTCATCGAATGTTTGAGGATGAGGGCGCAATATATAACATTGGAGAGCTGGCTTCTCTTTATCACTTTCCTCACGAAACAGTGGAAACTCCAAATATTGTTTGGTCTGGATCTAAAAAAGGTGAGCCCCCCGCTGATCTTCCGATGGTGGATAACAACCCAGAGAAGCAGCTAACTACAATTGGCGAGACAACTTATAGAAATGTTTTCAATAAGTTTGGCATAAAGATGGACGACAGACGACGGCACGTTTACATCATTGGTAAATCTGGCGTAGGTAAGTCTGTTTTGATGGAAAACATGGCGCTAGACGATGTGCGAGAGGGCCGTGGGGTTATTGTTGTTGACCCTCATGGTGAGTTTGCCGATAAGGTTTTAGCGTGTATTCCAGACGAGAGGATAGATGACGTTATTGTCTTCGACCCTGCAGACAGGGCATATCCGATAGCCTTTAACCTTTTGGAACATGTTGAAGATGACTTCAAGGGTATGGTGGCGTCAGGTTTTGTAGGAATCTTCAAGAAAATATTTGGCCACTCATGGGGCCCTCGTCTTGAGCACATACTTAGAAATACGGTGCTTGCTCTTCTTGATTATCCCAACTCTACTATGCTAGACATTCCTCGGATGCTTACAGAGGCTGGTTTTAGAGATAGAGTTGTAGAGAAGGTAAAAGATCCTGTGATCCGGGAGTTTTGGGTTAATGAATTTGGCTCATATGATAATAAATTTAGGACAGAAGCAGTCTCTCCAATTTTAAATAAAATTGGACAGTTTCTAGCAACTGCTACTATTCGAAATATTGTTGGTCAGCCACAATCCACCTTAGACATCAGAAACATCATGGATAACAAAAAAATAATGATAGTCAATCTTTCTCGAGGAAAGATAGGTGAAGACAACTCTGCACTGCTTGGCGCCATGATGATTACAAAGATTCAGCTAGGAGCAATGAATCGTGCAGACACAACAGTGGATAACAGGCCCGACTCGTATCTATACGTAGATGAGTTCCAAAACTTTGCAACAGAGTCTTTTGCTGTTATTTTGTCTGAGGCTAGAAAATATCATCTAAACTTAAATATTGCTAATCAGTATGTTAACCAGATGCCGGAAGAGGTGAGAGACGCAGTATTTGGAAATGCGGGAACAATCGTATCTTTTAGAGTTGGTGGTGGGGATGCAGACTATCTTGTAAAAGAGTACGAACCCGTTTTTGATCAGAACGATCTAGTAAATCTTGATAAGTATAATGTTTATATTAAGCTTTTAATTGATGGTGTCTCCTCTCCTGCTTTTTCTGCGCGGACATTGCCGCCGGTAGATATCCTAACAGGAAACGCTGAAAAAGTGATAGCTTTATCTCGTGAAAAATATGCTAAACCTAGAGCTACGGTTGAGCAGAACATTGAAGACAGAGCCATGGCTGAAATGAAGGGGCTCAAAGATCAGGCCGATGCTTTCAAAAAAGGTGGACTTGAGGCGCTGTTGGTTAAAAACAAAAAAGGTGATAGTGGGCCAAGTAACAAAAATAATGACAGAAAACCAAATATAGATAGTGCGACAAACAGGAGAGAGGAGAGGCCAAAAGATAAAAAAACAGAAACCAGAAAAGTTGAGGAGAAACCAGCTGAGAAAAAAGAAGAAAAGTCCCAAGAAAAAATTAATAAAAAACCAGAAGTGGTGGCAAAGGAAGCTCTGCCAAAAGAGAAGCGCGTAGAAGAAAAACCTAATCGTAATACCGAAAGTAGCGTTAAAGCTGATAGGGCAGAAATTCTGCCAGGAGAGGGGGGCGAAGAGGGTGAGAAAAAAGAGCGGAAACCTCGTTATCTAAAACATGAAAATTTGATAGGAGACAAAGTATTCAAAGAACATACGGCTCGAGGCGGGGTCAAGTGGTATGTGGGAGAGGAAGTAACGCCTGATGAACTTGAAGATGTTGGGGTTACTATTACCGATGACGGCAAGAAGATGATAGAGCTTGCTAAAAAAGTTGAGAAGAAAAATGAGAACAAAGAGGGGAGAGGTAAAAGAAAAAAGAGAGATAAAAACAACAATAAAAAAGATAATGACAGCGGAGACAGGGGCAAAAACCCAGGAAATAAAAAACCACCGTCAAAAGCGAGTCACCCCAAAGTTCAAGAGAAGCCTGCTTCCAAGATAGAGGGTAAGGTGAAGAGCCCCGACGTACCGAAGAAGCCTGAGGTCGAAGTTCCGACCAAAAGTGTCGGGGGAAAAGAAGAAAATGCAAAAACGGATAGAGTTCAGGAAAAATCTGAGAAGGCCGGTGAAGACAAGATTGATGATCAAGCGAATGGAATGGATGAAGGTCAAGCAATAAAATTATAAAGAGTTAATGTATATTAGAAGCGCCACAATAGTGGCGTTTTTGATATTTTTGAGAAGTTGGCGGGGGAGTGCTGAAAAAAAATCATTTGAATTTTATCTATTTTTACCAAAGATATGCCACGTCAAGAAATATTGAAACACAATATAAAAGGTGAAGATAGAGTAGTAAAAAAAATCATTCAAAAATCCCCCTGTTGAAAAAACATTTGATAAGCTTAGATGTCTTATTCTATTGCTACTATTATTAAGTAACAATAAACATGACGCATAATAAACATAATGCGACACGTTTTAATAACTCAGCTCTGGTAGTATGTATATATGTACACAAGTGCCGACAATATAGCTGATATTAGCCTCGTAAAGCTCTAGAATGCGTTCTAAGGCATTATCTGCACTTGGAGGGTTAATGAGTCCTCTATCTCTAATAATCACATAAAATCATACCCAAAATGCCATCTGGATATCAACAGACAAGCAAACAAACGACAACAATATTATATAGCATTATTTCTTAAATTTTGGAAAAACTTGTTGACATGCCTATGGCCTCATTAGCAATCATTAATAGAACATCCTTTATAGCACGAAATTATTTGCTCATTTATTTATGCATCTATTATTAACATCCCTTGAGTGTCGTGATGATGATTTATATTATAAAAATATAGTTCAAAATAAAAAAAAGGGCACCCCCCCGCTTGCAAGGTACCCTAAATATTTGTTATTGCTTATTTCTTTTTATGCCAGGAGACCAAGAGGGGAGAAGCCAAGAAGATTGAAGAGTACGTTCCGATTAGGATTCCGATTAATAGAGTTAGAACAAAGTGTCGGATCGATTCACCTCCGATTAGGAAGAGCGCGAGCAGAACGATTATGGTGGTTAAAGAAGTATTGATTGATCGAACCAGGGTAGAGTTGACGCTTTCCTCTGCGGACTCGTCTATCGACTTGTGCGGGTTTTTAATAAAGTTTTCTCGTAATCTATCGTAAACCACAATAGTATCGTGCACAGAGAAGCCCATGATGGTTAGAAGAGCTGTGATGAAGAGGGCGTCTATCTCCATCCAGATGAAGAAGTGACCAAGAAGCGCGATTATTCCAGTCGTTATAATTAGGTCGTGAATTAGGGCGACTACTGCGAGTGTGCCGAACTTCCATGAGCTTAGAGGTTTTGGTACTTTTCGAAAAGAGAAGGCGATAAAGAA
>Ga0307992_1000647_pt1 | contig 21596 bp, 35 predicted proteins | sample EllFjometagen133_FD_203162 | JGI IMG/M metagenome (GOLD analysis project Ga0307992, IMG submission 203162) | Marine microbial communities from Ellis Fjord, Antarctic Ocean - #133 | ecosystem: Environmental > Aquatic > Marine > Unclassified | place: Southern Ocean | collected 2014-10-08
ATTTTCATTTCTTCGTATAAATTTTTTACTATATCGGAAATATTTTCCTCGTTTTTAGGTGAATGTTTATATAATGTGTTTGTGATTATAAATTTGTTAAATCGTATATTTTTATATATTGATTTAATAAATATTGTATAGTATTCCCAACTATTCCTACTTATTTCCAATATGCAACCATAATCATCATTTAATAAAAACATGTTTTCTGTAAATTCTCCTTTATTAGATAAATCACTATCGATTACTTTTTTAGAAAAATATTTAGAAAGTTCATCTTCAACATCTTTTATAACTGTTTCTTTATACTTATCTATTGTAGATTTTGTTTTTCTATTTAAATTATAAATTTTATCTACATATTCTTTATATTTATCTACATTATTCATAATTAGAATGTTATTTCAACATTATCACCATCAACAGTAATTTCTTGAACAGTTATTTGTTGATTATTTGGTGTGTTTGTATTAATTTCTATTTTTTCAGGATCGTCAATTAATAAAGTTTTTTCTTCTTTAATATCTTCATCATTATAGATAACAACAACATACTCAAGTTCAACTTTATGAACATCAATATAATATTCAATACCTTCATCGCCCATCCATTCAAATCTTAATTTCCAATATACAATAGCACTTAAATCTTCATAATCATCATATTTATATTTATCATCATGATTTGTATAATATATTTCATTATGAGATAAATTGGTTTTGAATTCAAAATCAGAAGTATTCATATCTTCAAGTATAAAATTGTTGAATTTTTTCATTTATACTAATTTTTCTTTTATATATTAAAAATAAAAATTATTTTTTAAAGATTATTAATATAATCAAGCTTTTCTTTTCTTGATTTGATTAGAAATGTTTTATAGATAAGAAGTGCGGTTTTTGGATTTGCAATTATAAATGTAGTATCTGAGCCTTCTTTTCTTCCTGATAGAATGTTATTATTTTCCATATATTTATCATCATATATTGGAATACCATTCATATCCCCAATTTTATTTATCATTTAATTGTTTTAATTTTTCTTTTCTTATAAATTTGTTAAATTCTTTATTAAGATGTTTTTTAATAATTGGATACCAATCAGAATATTTAATATTAAGTGTCATGCCACTGCGTTTTTCATTCCATTCATCACCTGATTTATAAAAGCAGTGTGCTACATGTTCAACAGATAATCCTAATTTGTGGGATAATTCTATTTTTTCTTCATTTGTTAAATCGTAATAATCTATTTCATAGTTATTTACATATTTTTCATAATAAAATTGTACCATTTATTTTGTTTAATTTTTCTTTTCTAATTTGTTTAATTGTTTTAAAATATGTATTGAATAGTCCATACCCTTTTGATACTAATGAATCTTGATGTTGTCTGAAGTAAATATATTCACCTTTTGAGAATTGTACATTAAATCCTTTTGGATACTCTCTTGTTACAAATTTTTGATCTGTGTATTCATACCATTCTCCTTTTTGAAATGGGTGATTATAATTTTTAACGCATAAACATTTGCTTCTCATAAAAATTTATAGTAAAAAGTGGTAAGAAAGTTAGTTAAAATTCCCCTAATTCTTCTTTATTAAGATTTAAAAAGTTTCCTAACTTATCAAGATTTTCTTTTGATAAAGATGTTATTTTTTTAAGTAGTTGTTTTTTTGCTTCTTCGTTACTTGAATTTTTCATTAATTTAGAAAGTTGATCAATATTTGAACTAACTTGTTTATTTGTATTCAATTTATTTTTAATTGGTTTTAATTTATCCCAAATCATACCATAGATATATTTAAACCATTCTTTTGATTTTTCTTTATAAGTATCTAATTTTTGAGATTTTTCATCTTGTGTTTGTGGCTCAGATTGTGGTTTATTTTGAGCCTGAACTTGAATTGGTTGAGCCACATTTGATTGAGTAAATTCATCTGCTTCTTGTACTTTTTCTATTTTTTTAATACCAGCCATTTTTTCAATTTGTGGTATCATATAATCTTTAACAAAAATTGGAATAGCATCAGAGAATTTATCTCTTTTCATATCCATTAAATTTTTAAGGTTTTTATCTTTTGCTTGTTCAAAAATATCAGCAAAATCTTTATCATCTAATTTTATTTGAATAGATTTAAGTGCGAAGTAAATTGCCTTTAAATTGTCGTTAAGTAATTTATTAATAGTTTCTTGACCTTCACTATTGTCAATTTTGGTATTTAATGAGTTTTGATTAGAAGATAGAAAATCCTCAAAGGTGTTGACTATTTTTAAATAATCAGTTTCATCATCAATTTTTTTAAATAATGTGCCTAATTCATTTTTTATATCTTCATCTGATTCATTAAAAAGTTTCATGTAAGTACTTTTAAAATCATCATAGAAATTCTCATTCATGAATTCTAAATAATTATATAACATTATGCTTGACTTTTTTGCATATTTTGTGGTTGACCTTCTTTTTGAACATTTTTATTTTTTTCAATTTGTTCTTCTTGTGGTTCTTCTACTTTTTTACCAATTTTATTTGTATAAGGATTTATTGTGACAATTTCGCCATTACTATTGGTTAGTTCTGCACTTTTAACTGTACCATCATTTTCAATTTCTTTAACAGTAATTTCAACTTCATTACCTTCTGAATTAGTATAATTATATTTTTTATCTATTTCAAATGTTCTTTGTTCTTTATCACTACTTTCCATCATTTGTTGTAATGTTTCAGTATTAGTTTTCATTTCTTTGGCAATTTGTGCTCGTTGTTTTTGAATATTAGCAATAGTTTTTTTGTCACCTATTTTTGTGTAGTGTTCTTCCCATTGTTCAAAAATATGGTCACTAATTTGATTTTTTGCAAGTAGCAATGCTTGTTCTAATTTTTTAGATATTTTACCATCTTTACCAGTATATTTTTTCTTTAATGCTTCAATTTCATTATTAAAATTCTTTTTAAGTTCTTCAATATGTTTCTTAGAGACATTTATTTTACCTTTTAATTGAGTTTTATCTAGATTATTTGTGTTATCTTCTTGTCCTGCTGTTTGTTTTTGATCTATAGGGTTAGGTTTTACATCTTCACCTTTTTGTTGTGATGTTGCAGGTTCACCATCATCCTCACTACTTGCGGCATATCCATCTTCTTCATAAATTTTTGATTCAATTGCGGCTTGAACATTTTTGTTTGCAGCAGATTTTGCATTTTCAGCATTATTTAATCCTAAGAAAATCTTATTTATTTTATCTTTATAATCTTCTATTTTTTGTTTTAATTCTTTACCACCTTTTATTTTATCGTAAAGTTTACCAATACTTTTGAAGATGTTTTTTAAAAAGCTAAATAAACCTTCGTTTAATGATTGTTCTTTTATTAAAAGAAATTCTTGTTTTGTGTGTATATTTTTCATGTGTGAATTTTTACTTTTTATTATATATTAAAAAGTAAAATTGAAAAATAAAATTTAATGTTCCATATTTGTTGTAATATCTATACTACAAATTTTTCCTGATCCACTATCATCTTTATTCTTAATATTACATGTATATGTTGTGTTTCGTGTTGGATATACAGTTTGTGATTTTTGATTGCTACTTACAAAGTTTGAATCATTAGATGCTGACCACAAATATTTATATTGCCATTTACCTTGAGTTGCTTCTACGGTTATTAAAACTTCCTTACCAGGACGAATATGTTCGCCCACATTTGCTGTCATTGTGGCTTGAATTTCTTTTGGATCAGCATTGACCCCAGGAACTGAAGTGTTGCCTAACAATTGTTTTACTTCACCAACCATAGAAATAATTGGAGTGACACCAGCTAATACATTATTAACCGCACCTAATGGCACATTTATAGATGAAACTGCGTTTTCAGGTAAAAGTAATGAAGCATATTTTAATGGGTCTAATATTGGTTGTAATTGATTTATTTTTGTTTGAAATGCTTGTAAACTTGAAAGTACACTTTGAACGGCAGAAAATGCAGTTGGTATACCTGCTCCTAGTGGCATAACTGCTACGGATGAACCGATTGTAACAAATGATGATATAGTTTCGGTTGTTAATTGTATGCTACCATCATAAATTTCTATATATTTAACTCCTAGTTGTTCAACTGAAGCTATTAGTTCTTTTTTTTTATCTTTTATCCATGTTCTTGTGGGGTGATTTTCAGGATAAGATTTGATAATTAGATCAGCAGTATCATCACCAATTCTTTCATCAGGATTATTACTACTTTGTTCTATTATCATAATTTTTAATACTTCATCTTCAGAAAGTAATTGTTCTTTGATAGTATTTGCATCGATTGGAGAACCTGGACTTTGTAATTTGTTAAGTTCTGATAATTTGGTATTTATAGCATATGTGTTGGCTTCAAATGGACCCATTATTCTTCTTTTTATTTATATATTAATTTTCAAGTGATTAAATATTAACATTTGATTCGAGTATTTCTAACATACCTTTTGGTAAATACTCAGATTCTAATCTTATTAATTTTCTAGAAAAAATAATATTTTTTCTTACTTTTTCTTTAAAATCTAATTCTTTATTCTTTTTATAGATTGAAAGTATTTCTACAAGATTATCAACAAATTCATTTGAATCAAAATCTATTTCATTAGGATATCTTTCTTTAAACATATTCCAGACAGTTTCACCACCTGCTTTTCCAATACCTCTCATTTTTTTATCAAATTTGATAACTGAAAGAATATTATCACCTTTATCTCCTGTGACAATTTTTTGGAAAAGAGATTTTTCTTTATCAATTTCAACTACGGTACATCTTGCTTTTAATCTTTCAAAATGTTCAACAAATTCTGAATCATTATTTAAATCAAAAATATCTTGTTCTAAATTTTCTTCAATATGATTGAAAAATATGTTATGGTTTTTAGGTACAAATATTTTTTCATCATTAAATTTGTGATTGTACATTATATTAATATAATTTTCAGCAATATCAAATTTTAAAAATTGATGCATATCACCATCATTACTAATAATAAAATTAGAATAACCATCTTTATTAGTTTCATTTATAATATGAGCCATTATATCATCACCTTCAAATGGATCAATTGTATATACCATACAATTGTTTCTATGTGTGATATTTTCTTTGAATTTGTCATATGTTTCAAATACAAATTTCCAATCAATTTCAGAGTCTTTTTTTCTACCATCTTTATATTCTGGGTAAAATGTTTTTCTCCAATTTTGTTTTGAATCAGAGATGAAATATATCATATCATATTGAAATACATTAGATATGTTATTATAATCTCTTAGTAGAAGAGTTTCTAAATCTCCATAAAGTGTTTTTATTTTATTAAGTATGAATACGGATCGGTAGAGAGTATAGTTACCATCGATCACAAGGTTAATTTTAAGCATGTTAAGTTTTTTTATTTTTTAAATGATATATTTACAAGAACCGAATGTTGTTTGATCATTTTCACCTATGTAAGTGTAATAGATTTCGATTGATTCTAATTCATTTTCTTGTCTCTCTTTTTTCCTTGTTGTTTCATTGATCTTCAATTCTTGTGTGTAATTGAACTTTACACCTGGTTCTTCACCTAAAATACGATTAAGACCTTTTTTTATTTCTGAAACAGATGCGTTATTTATTTCGATTTCATAAATAAAGTCGTTAATTTGTTTTTCCTTTAAATTTTTAATTTCATTCATTATAATTGAATTATTTTTTATCTATATATTATTTTTAAGCATTTCTAATATTTTTAATATCTTTTGATTTTTCTTTATTTCTTCAAGTTTCATTTTTCGTTCTTCTTTAATGTCACCATATTTATAATCTATGTACATTAATGAACCTTTTGGTGCTGACATTGGTTGTACTGAAACTAACCCAGGCACATTTTCATCATCAGGTAAAATAACATTCGGATTTTTGCCTTCTATTTGTCTTATTTTATTTAGTCTATTTTCTCGTAATTGTTGTATTTCGGATTTTTTTGTGCCACCCATTCCTATCATATGAGCAGAAACCTTTTGTATAATTGGTAATACACTTGAAAAATGTTTTGAGAATCCATTAGTAATTCCTGAACCTGGATATATTTGTGTGTTTTGTAATATGTTATTTTTATGTTGTTGGGTATATTGGTCTAACCATTTATTTTTTTTCAATTTCTATATTTTTATTTTTTATAGCTATATAATCATCCTCTTTAAATATTTTATAATTATTTATATGAAACCAATCTATTAACTCAACATGTTTATCATTGTTTATATGATCAGGTTCAAAAATTATTAAATCCGGATAGTATTTGAGAGATAATATTAAGTCTGCATCTGCTCCTTCTGCATCTAGATAAAGCCAATTAAAATTTTCATCATTTTGTTTAAAAATATCGTTTATTGAAACACTAGTTCTAGTATAACTTTTGATTTCATCTTCTTTCAAAAATTTTGAAATAACTTTTTTATCTATAGTATCTGTGTAACCTTCTCCACCTTCGTACCATATTACATTTTTTCCATCATTTGTTATTATTTCATTTATAAATTTACAATTAGTTAAATGTGAGTAATTTGATTTAGCTTTTTTTAATTGATTTAAACCACCATCTACCATTACAATATCACAAATGTCGTCCATTACTGGAAAAACCCAACCACCAAATGAGCCATCATGAGATCCAATGATAATACTTTTAGTTCTATTTGTGCTGTTTTTGATATAGTAATATAGAATTTTTTCTACTTGATTTCCATGTTCTTCAACTTTAAAATTCCATTCTAATATTTGATGTTCTTGTGCATTTTTAATTATGAGATTATATTTGGCTTCTCCTCCTGACCATTCAATCCAACAACCTTCATATAATTTATGAGACCAAGCAAGTGTATCATTAACATAATTTTTAAATTCTACGGTTAGAGGTAATTGGTGGTTATTGAATATGTTAAATGATGATAATTCTACTCGTGTAGTATTTTTAATGTTATCATATAATATATTTATCATTATAATTATTTTAATATTTTTTTATGCTAGTTTATTCAAATTTTGGTGATATTGTATAACTTTTGAATCTTTTTATAATGTTCTGATTTACAATATCTCCATCAATTTTAATATTTAACTTATTATCATCGATAATTTTAATTATATCACTTATCGTATAATTTGTTATGTGTGAATAATATTTTTCTGTTATATTATTCACTTTAATAATCTCACCATCTATATCTATAATTATTTCATTTAAAGGTTTTAATATTTCGAAAATTAATATTTCAAATTTATCAAATTCTGTATTATTTCCACCAAATACCCAATATAAATCTTTGTCATCTTTTGTTTTTTTCAAATAATCAAAATCATCTATAAATTCAATTGTTGTATATATATCGTAATTATCATTAACATCCTCCAATTTGATTGGTATATTTGAATCACAATTTTTTTTAATTTTGAATTGTGATTCATATTTTTTTATTAATTCCATTATATATGTTTCTAACATTGTATCTTTTGATTTTAAATATTTTTCTAATGTTAAATTTTCAATTAAAGTATCAAAAAATGTATTTTTTATAGATATAAATGCAATATAAATTAGTCGTTCATTTGGAAAATATTCAAAAACTATATCATTATTTTTTAAATATTTTTGGTGTTTTAGTAGAATGTTATCACTAATGAATGTGTCATAATTAATGATATGTATTTGATTATATCCTTGATGTTTAAGAAATTTGATGGAATCTTTCCATTGATTCATAACTGCATATGAATAGTCTGGTTTAGGAAAGCTCAACAGTTTAAAAGCTGTAACATACCATTTCCAACGAATTATTACTTTGGAACCATTGGTTATAATTGGATTTGAAGAATTGTAGATATAATATTTGACACTATTTTGTATATCTGAATCTAAGGGATAATGTGCATGTATTAATATGTCAATATTGAATCGGTTTAAATTCTGAATACATTTTTTTAATTCATCTACTTTTTTTATTGTATCACAATAAGTTGTAATTACAAAACAATTCATTTGTTATTAATTTTTTCTAACTTTATTTTTCTTAACCATTTGGTGTATATTTTTTCAATATCAATTATTTTTTCTTCTGAAAAATAAAAATCAAATGAATTATCTTTATTGGTGACATGATACATTTTATCCCCACTTTGTCCACCCCAACAATTTAGTTCTAGAGGTGATAATAATTTTTCTTTAATTTTGGCACTTTTGTCATTACTGCCTGTTGCTCCCCAAACCATAATTTCATTTTAACATTTCTTTTATATCAGTAACATAACTTATTAGATGTATAATTGGATCTATCGTATGTTCATATTCTGCATTATAACTTCGTTGCAAATTAAGTAATATTGCTGATTTTTTAATATCACCATTATTTTCCATAAAATATGAGAAAAATGGTCGACCTAAAGTTTTCATTAAATCTAAAGGTTTATCTTGAAAATTGTCCATAACATAATGCCAATTCTCTTGTGCATTATTATTACCATTTGTTAAGAAATCAAAAATATCTTTATACCCTGAAGTTGTGATATTTTCTAAATCACCTTTGTTTTGTGTAATATAAATTTCATTTAATTTTTGAACTGCACTTCTCAAATCTGGAAAATTAACAGCAATTAATTTTTTTAATTCTTCTTCTATTAGATTAACCTTCATTCTACTATTTATCGCTTTTAAATACTTAAGGTACATAACAGTTAAATATTCTATTTCTTCTTGGTTTTTTGGTGTAAAATCTACTTTTGTGAATCTTGAAAGTATTTTATCATCAATTTGTTGTATATAATTTGTCGTTAAGATAAATCTAACATGTTGATATTTATCAGAGAAACCTTTCATTGCTTTTTGAAACTGTATTGAAACACCATCAAATTCATCAAAAAATACTATTTTCTCAGCACCTTTTTTGAATGGATTTAATGTTTTACAAAATCTTTCAACTTCATTTCTTAATATATCAACTGAAGAATCTTTTGATGAGTTGAATTCTATATAATCAGCATCTTGACATAATATTTTTGCTAATGTTGATTTGCCTGTTCCTGCTGAATCACTATAAAAAATCATATTTAGTTTTAATCCATCTTTAATTTCATCTCTAATTCTTGGTAAAAGAATTATTGTTTTTAATGATTTTGGTTGGAATTTATAATAAAATATATTATCTCTCATTTATTTAAGTTTATTTATTTAAGTTTATCTATAATATTTGCAAAATTTCCAATTAAAACTATCACTTTCGCCACCATCTCGTAAAATATAATCAAATATTTTGCCAATGATCGTACCACTTTCATCACCAAAAATATATTCTTTACTTGAATTTTCATCAAATGTAAAATTATTATTTTTTGCTGATTCTAATAATTCTTCAAAGGTGTTATTATAATCATAATTATCATTCCATTCAGTAACAAGTTGAGGATTTTCTTTAACAAAATCTACTAATGTTAATTTTTTAGAAGTTTTATTTTTTATAATAAAACTACTTGAACTGCTATTACTTACAAATCCGTTTCTAATTTTCATTTCTTTCTATTTTATTTAATTTCAATTTTCGTTGTTCTCTTATTATTTCACCTTTTGTTCTGTAATTTGTCAGGTATTCTGAAAATCGTATTGATTTATCAAGATTTTTTGCAAAATAATTTGAAAATTGTATTAAATTGTTTTTATTTTCATCAATATATTTTCTTTCATCCATAATTATTTCATTATCTGTTCTAATTTCTCTTTTCGTTCTTTTCTAAGTTTTTGTACTCTTAAAAGATGTGAAAGTTCTTTTTTTAATTTATTTCTCTCATTTATCATATTTATTGAAATACTACCATAATTAGAATTTACCTCAAGTTTAATTGCAAAAATTCTTGATTGTAATCTATATATGTTACAGTTTAATTTTTTTGAGTTCATTTAATTTTAATTTTCTGTGTTCTTTAATACTAATAAAATATTCATATAAGAAATTTAGATTATCCATTTTATATTGGGAAAATTCTTTACACCTATCATGTCCATTGTTGATAGTGTACCATTCTGAAGGTATATAATTATCTTTTATGTTAAAAAAAGAATCAAAAATGTGTATTATAATCTGATATAAATTTGATAGAATCAATAGTGTATATTGAATCTTTCTTAAATAACAATTCATCATGAACATAATCCTTACAACATATTATTTTATTACCTACTTTCATTTTCAATTTTATTCAATTTTAATTTGCGAAATTCTTTTATAGTTAATAAATCATGTATAGATATCTTTCTATTTTTTAATTTACAAATATTGAATTTAATAGTATCAAAATTATCATAATTTTTAAAAATATCATTTATACATTTTGCTTTCTCTTCACTATTCATTTCCACATATTCATATTTATAGTTTCCTGCACCATAAACATTAAATTTAGACAATCCTTTATCATCATTAAAACTCTCCAAAGATATTATTTCATCGAATTTTTCACATAATATGCATTTTGCCTTCCTACCAGAATCATATATTCGATATACAAATTTAAAGTTCATTTATCTTAATATTTTATAGTTTAATTTTTCTGAGTTCATTTAATTTTTCTTTTCTTTGAATTTTCAATTCATCAAAATATTTTTTATACCATTCACAAAAATAATCATCATATTCTTTTAAGTTGAACCAAACACTATGTCCTTTAAAATTAATGCATAATTGTTTTTTATTTATTTCAATAATTTGATATAAATCACCTCTTATAGGATCAAACGTGCCAACAATACCATCACCACATTTTATATCTTTTTCAATACCTTTTTTACAATATAAATAATCACCTACTTTCATAACATAATATTTTCTAATTTCTTTTTTCGTAAATGTTGTAAACTAATAAAAAAATTGTAAAAATAATAACCATGATAATACTTACTTGGTAAAAGAGCAAAAGAACATATTAAGTCTTTATCATTATAAATAGAACAATAATTATAACCGATAAGAACAATAGTGTATAGTTTATCAATAGTTATATTCGAATTTTTGTCTTGATACATATAAAATTTTTACCTACTTTCATTTTTGTTTTTTATTTCATTTATTTTATTTAATTTTTCTTTACGTTCTTTTCTTAATAATTCTTTTTTAAGTTCTTTAGTTAAATCAGGCATAGTATTAGGATATAAAGATACATAATCAAATGATACTACTTTATAATCAGTAACTTCACCTTTATTGTTTACTTTGCCTATTCTTCTGGCGGATATACCAATTTTTCTCATATTAAATATATTATTAAAAGTGATAATAGTTTAAATTAAAAAAGAGCCACCATTAGGTGGCTCTTTTCGTAACAACTATGAACATCGAATTAGCAGGTAATTTCTACCTACTATTAATTATAGTTAATAAATGTTTGTAGGTTTAACTTTTTTCATTATTTTTTCATTTTGAAAATCGCATATTTAATTTTATCAATAAAGTAATTGATAAATTCTTTTCTTGACAAAATTGGTTTGAATAAATTTAACAGTATTGCTAAAATTATCAAAGGGAAAAATGATAACCATATTATTAGTGCTTCCATAATTTTATAATTGATTTATTATATTAATACATATAAAATAATGAGTAAATAAGTTCTTCATCATTTATGTATTGCTTATTTTATGTTTGGTTTAAGATTTTCTTTTTATTTTTTTCAATTTTAATAATCTTAACACTTTTATAGGTGTAACTTCGACAACTTCATATTCATATGTTTCACATAAATATTTATCAAACCCTGGTTGAAATAATCCCGCATTTAGTTTTTTTACAATTTTATCTACACTTTTTTTGTTTTTCCAATTTTGTGATATTTTAATATCTTGTGTTCTACTCTTTAATCTGTATCCTAAATCATATTTAATAAGTTCACTTACATAATAAGCGAAATTAGTTTGTGTTGTAAATTTTATTGTGTATGTTCTTTTTAAACCCATTATATTTATATATAATTAAAAAATAATTGTTGTATGATTAATAAACAATATATGATTGATGAAGAATACCATTATGATGATAATTATTTTAGAATGGTAACAATAACATTAGCTAGAGTTTTAAATAGAAGAGTTAGGTGGATAAATCGTTTTGAAGATAAAAAAATAAGAGTTTTATTGCCGTTTTATACTGCGATGAGTGGTCAGGAAAGATTGATATTAGATGCCTTTGTTGATGATATTGCAGATAGAAGAGTTGAATTAGATACTACTCAGAAACAGAGAGGGGTAATCACATTTAATGGTATATCAACAATTGATGATGAATTTGCTAATCCTCATCAATATATTTCAAAAACTGGAAAGATGAATTCTGAATTAAGAACAATTTGGTCAAGAATTAGAGCGGTGCCGATACATTCATCATATGACGTTAAAATACGATTAGATAATGAAGGGGAAGTTTATACTTGTATGGCAAAATTGTTAGACACATTACACAATTATAGTTTTTCATCTTTTGATTATTTTGGGCAAAAATTAGATTTATTTTTTAGATTACCTTCAGATAAAAGTATAGAAATAATAAGAGAACAAAATCTTACATCTGAAATAACCCCAACGATATCAATGCAATTAGAAGTACAGACAATGTATCCTGTGTTCTTAGTTAATACAGATGATTGTGAAGTTTGTGATAATGATAATTTAATTGATTGGAATTTTTTAGGTGTTGAGAGACCTAATGGTGATGATACAAATTGTAAAGGTTTAAAACGTGTTTATTGGTATAATAATTTTATTGAAAAGAAAACTAAGAAGGAAATAATTGAAGATAAATTAAAGGATAAAAATCCAGATTCAGATATAATTGAATAAATAAAAATTTTGAATGAAAAATAATTTTACTCTATATTTTTGTAAAATAAATAAAAATCAGAATTTGATAGATAAAATTTAATTTTTATTTTATTATTATCTTTCATATTGAAAGTAGTTTGTGATATATATTCAATATTATTTTTAAATAAATGGTACTCCCTATAAATTATATTATCATCATAAATGAATTCTAATTTTAACTTTTCTTTGAATTCAGTATTAATTTTTATTTTAAATATATTGTTTATCTTTTCACATTTGATGTTTTTCTTTAAATATGAAAAATTGAATTGTGTATACCAAGGTAATTGTTTAGTGCTATTTATGTTTATACCATTTTCAATTAAAGAATCACCTTCATATTGATAAACTATTTCTGTTCTTGTTGAAGCTTGTTTGGTCACCATATTATTCAACCAAACATCTGGTGTGTTCCAATTTACATTTTCTATTTTTGATAAATAAAAATCTCTAGATTCTTTTGTTAATAATATACTATGAATTCTTATTATTTGATCAACTATTAAAAAATCTTCAAATTCCTCAATAATATTACCAGCATTTAAAATATTATTAATCATCCAATAATTCCCGCCAAATGAAAATTGATAAATATTGTTTTTTTTACAAAAATTTAGTGATTTATAAATTAATTCGTAAAATTCTATAGGAGATACATTAAGCACACTATCACATTCGAATAGCATTAATGCATCAATATCATTTGTGAAATTATCTTTAATTGCTTTTTTAAAAGATAGATATGCTCCATAATGACCTTCTCTTCTTTCTTGAGATTCATTTAAACATATAGGAACTTTACCTTTGTAACTATTGTTTATTTGTTGTTTATATTCAATATTATCAAACATATTTAACACACTAATAGATTCAATAGATTTAATTTCTCTTACACTATTAATATCAGTTAGTATATGAACTAATTTAATTTTCATTTTTCATTTTTATTATTTTTTGTAGTAATTTGGGCATTTTTCATTATAACACCCCATTTTTTTACTAAAGAAAAATATTTTTTATGCTCAGTTAACAAATTGGGCAAGTCCCAATAGTTCCTTCAACTATAACTCTTGATAATGGTTTTTGTGTCTTTGATATTTTTTCACATACTATATTATTTTTATTTTTTATTAAAGTTGGAAAAAAATGATGTTTTTTATATAATATATAAATATAGATTTTTAAAATTAAAAAATTTAAAAAACTGCAAGATATAAAAAATAAAAAAACAATATTATGAAAAATTTAAAATTAGATTTATTCAATTTTAAGAGAGAACTTTCAATGGATGAAAGTGAATTATCAGTTATAGTTGAAGGTTTTATTCGAAAATATGATGATTACTCAGAAAGAGAATTAGTACAAAATTTGAATGAGAAATTAATGCCTCATTCATGGGATAATAAAGTTAAAAATTTGATGGAGTCATTCACAGAAGAATTAGAGACAGAACCTCTTAATTATAATCTTAAACATTTATATAAGATTATTGATAGAAAAAATCACGGACAATTATATCGTCCAGCAATAAATTCAATTTTGAATATTATCAATATTCAAGGTGATGATTCAAAAATGGAAGCGATTATGAATGAGTTAACTATTCACGATTGGATTCCTGAAGTAAAGCAATTTTTACAAGGTTATTCAAGTAATCCAATTGAAATTCAGAATTACAAAAATTCAGGAAAAGGAACTAAAGTTTATACTTTAGTAGAAAAAGTGGAAGAAGGTCATCTTGCATTTATTGCTGATAGATGGTTTTTAATTGGTGAAGATGAAGTTAAACAAACTTTATTAGAAAATCATATTGAAGATAAAGAAAAAATGCAAGAATTTAGAATTTTAGAAAAAGCATTATCATTATCAGAAATTGAAGATGATAAGATTAGTTTTAGAATTGATGAAAATTTAATTTTGAGTCTTTCAACTAAAAATAATAAAGATGTTTTCTTAAATGAAGAAAAACTTGATAAAGAAACCACACTTGAAAATTTATTTGATTCAAAAATTATTCCTTGGTTGAAGAAAGAATATTATGTATTAGCATCTACAACTGCACAAAATATTGACAAATTTGTTGATTTAGATGTAGCATTAAGAGTTACTAATAATTTACATCCTTATCTTGAAGCAACAGTATTTAATTATAAAGATAAATTATATGTTTATACAAAAGATCAAAGAAGAGGTAGTGCATTTTATGAATATGCTTCTCCAAATGATTTGATTATTGATATTCAAAAGGATCTAGATTATGATTTAACTCCATTTGTTGAAAATAAACTTTCAAAAGAGTTGAAACATCTTAGAGCACTTGAAGATAAAGAAAAGAAAATTGAAGAAAAAATCAAAGATTGTAATAATTCAATTGAAATGTTGAATGAAAATGGAGAACTAGTAAATGAAGATGAAAAATTGAAACAAACTTTCAATAATTTATTAATCTACAAACACGAACTTTATAAGAATCTTAACACAATTAAAGAAGATAAGGTTAATGCTAAGAGAAATATAAAGTAATAAATCACTTCATTTCAAATAAAAAAGAGGAACATATGTTCCTCTTTTTTTCATTACCTAAACACTTAATTTATATTAATTTAGTCTAAATAAAAATAAATTATAAACTTTTTATTTATATATATATATCAAATGAAAGTGATATCAAAATAATATCAAAATAATATCATTTTTATATCAATATATAAACTTTTTAATATCATATCGAAGGCATAATAGGAATAAAAGGCGCAAAAAAATAACACATTTTATGGCGAAATATCTTGATGATGCTGATTTTTACTACGAAATTGTGGTATCGAAGGGCAGAGGTAAACTTACACCCAAATCTCAAAAAATGATAATACTTATCGGAGAAAAGATGATTCAGAAATTTGAAAGTAAATATAAAACAACTGATGATAAATTTGATTGTATGCAATCTGGGATTATGATGATGTTTAAAAATTGGCAAAATTTTAATGAAAAAAGGTACACTCAGGCTTTTCCATATTTTTCTGAAATATGTAAAAGAGGAATTGCCGCAGGATTAAACGAATTGTATCAAAAAAAGAATAATCAGGTTCCACCAAAAATGATTAGTCTTAGCAGTTCGAATGAAGGGAAAGGTCTGCACAATATATAAAGCAAAACCTTTTCAATTTGTGTATTTATTTAGATTACCTTCATATACTATATCATCTATTTTTCTTGTGGTTGACCAAAGTGGCTGAAGGTTTTCTAATGCACAAACAACTGACACCTTTTCATTTTTATTAAAAGACGATACTGGCTTTATATGATCAATATGCCATTCTCCATAATTATCCCAAGACATACTAACTGTAAATAATTTTATCATATATTCTTTAAGTTCTGATGCACTATAACCAAGCATATCTATTGTGTGTCCTTCTTTATCTGTGTCCATTCTAATCAGAGTATTTCTTAACACACTTCGCCAACTAATTATATGATTTATTCTTTTTTTATTTTTTTTGTAGTAATTTCTTCTATATTTTTTAATTTTATCTTGATTTCTATCACACCAATTATTATATTGTTGTTTTGATTTTTCTTTGTTTTTTTGATAATATTCTTTTCTCCATTTCTTTCTTCTTTCTTTTTTCTCTGGATTATTTCTTTCTATTTTTTTCTTTTCTTTATTTTTTTGATAATAGTTTTCATAGTATTTTTTCATCTTTTCTTTATTCTTTTCTACATATTCCTTATCATATTCTTTTTTCTTTTCTTTATTCTTTTCCCTATATGTTCTTTGTGTTTCTTTTATTCTTTCTTTATTCTTTTTGTAATATTCTTTTTGATAATTATTCATAAAAATATTTTTATTTTATATATAAATGTGTGGAAACCCTTTTTTACTTTTTATGTACAATAAATTTTAATATATAGTTTATGGCTTTACAAGATTGGGTTAGACATGAAGGACCTGTGAATTCATCCCCGAATCCACAAAAATTTGATCATTTGAGTGATGATAAGTTTATTATGCTTGTGAGAGATATACAATATGATGATATTTCTAAGGGTAGAGTTCAACATTTTAATAGTTTATATGATGTTGCTATGTCGAATCCTGGTAGTTATATTAATATAAATAATAATTATGAATTACATCAAAACCCACCTGATCCAAATGTTGTTAATCAGTATAAAAAATAAATTTTACTATGATTGATAAGTTGAACAAAGATGATATAATAAGAGTAGAGAAAGCAAGAAAGATATATAACGAAAAGACTATCAATGAACTTTTAAGTGATAAAGAAGCAAATAAATTAAGAAAAGAGAAATTAAAAAAGATAGAGAATGATCAGAAAAATAAATAAAGTTAAAAATAAATTTGTGTTATGGGTAGAAACAGATCAAATGGAAATAAAAAAAAATATCATCAGGGAAAATATTTACTTCAGAATGTTGAAAAATATTTAGGCGATCCAACAAATATTCATTATCTTAGTTCATGGGAATTTGCTTTTTGCCGTTGGTGCGACTTAAATGATAAGGTTAGAAAATGGAGTTCAGAATCAATTGAAATACCATATCACATATCAAATGATATTGGTCAAACAGAAATACATAGATATTATCCAGATTTTTATTTAGAAATGACAAAAAATGGAGATCCTGAATTTTATGATAGACTTATAATAGAGGTCAAACCTAAAACAGAAACATTAGCTCCTAATAAGCCAAAAAAACAAACTTTAAAATTACTTGAAAATTATGAATATTCATTAAGAATGTATAAGAAAAATTTGCACAAATGGGCGTATGCTAAAGAGTGGTGTGAGAGAAGAAATATGAAATTTATAATTATTACTGAAGATGATTTAAAGAAAAGAGGTTTAATACCTTCTAAATAAAAAAATAAATATATGAAAAATTTAAATAAATTTGAAAACTTTGATAGTGAAAAAGATAGATATATTTTAATAGAATATATTAAAATTATGGTAGATAGATTTGGTAGAAATGTGAATAGATTTCCTGGTGAAAAAAGTAATAATTTTTTAAAAGTGTCAGATATAACTGATAATATGAAATATTTAAAATATGCTGAGGATAGTGACACTATAAGGTTCATTGAAATATTATATACGGATGCCGTTGCTGTTATTGGTTATTGGAAGAAAGATCCTGAACAAGTTGCATGTGAATGTGAAGTTGATTATGAAGAATTGTGGGATATATCTTTATTAGAAAAAATTAAAGATTTGTTAGAAGAATATAAAACATAAATATATAGAGCATGGAATTTAGCGAAGAAGTTCATGCATTAATGGGGCAATATAATGAGAATATAAAATTATTGAAAGATGATTCTACTTCTCAAATATTTCAAACTGCTTTCAAAAATCCTACTTGGCAAATAAGACCAACCAATACTAATAAATTGAGAAAAGGTTGTTTCTATATTATAAAGTATAATTATAATGGTAATAAAATATGGTCACCAATTCTTACATTAGAATATAAAGTGAAAAATAATAAAAATATTTTATATGCTATAAATTTTGATTACTTACCTTATAAATATAAAATAATATTTGTGAATAGATTGTTTAAGTTAAATAATGAAGTGATTAACAAAAATAGAGATATTGAGAATGTTTTAGAAGAAAGAAATTTGGATCTAAGTGTCGAAAGTGTTTATAGATGGTTACAGTCAAATGGGAGAAAAGAATATTCACTAACAGCATTTGATGTGTTAAAGATTGAAAATATATATTCTATTTCAACAACGATACTCGATAGATTTATTTTTTTGGATACTAGATATATAAATAATCGAATGATGTTAGATACTTTAGAAGCATTAGATGATCAGAAAACTAAATTAGAAATGCAGAAAAAGATTGATAAGTATGAAGAAATATTAGAACTTTATGAACAAGATGTTGAAATATATTATCGGTCATTACGAAATTTTGAAGCAAATCTAAAATTGTTTGATGAATAGGGAACATAATTATTTAATATATAATTGAAAATTAAATAAATTTAATGGCTAATCGACTTAATGAATCAACATACAATAGATATAATCAACCTAATTCAATGTATGAATTTGGCAGAACTCCGAATAGAACATTTACAAATAAACTTCTTAGACGTTTATCACAATGGGGTCAAGATACTGATGATATGATTGTTAGAAATAGTCAAGCAATAGGTGCCTTTGAGGATACTGATAATATAATTAATGATCCTGGTACTAATATGTATGATTTATTTACTAAGAAAATTATATCTAAATTCCTTGAACAGAAATCAATAGCATACTTAGATAGAAAATATTTAGATAAAAGAAAAATATTAAGACAATACTCGATTAAGGAGGAGATTAAAGATTTTATTACGAGAATATCTGATGAGACAATTATTTATAATGATAATAATTATTTTTGTAATATGGCAGATTTACCTGAATCTTATGATCAGACAATAAGGGATAAATTTCAGGAAAATTTCAGGAAAATTTATAATTCATTTGGTTTTAATGATGGTGTAAAAGCATGGAACTTTTTGAAACATTTTCTTATAGATGGATTTATGGCATTTGAAATAGTATATGATGATAAACAGAAAAATATTATAGATTTAAATTTATTAGACCCATTAACACTTATAATTGCTACTGAACCAGGTAGTTCAACATTAGTTTGGATTCAAAACCCAGATGTTCCAACATTGAGAAGAGTATTATTAGATACAAATATTATATATCTTTCATATTCAAATAATATGGAATATGATGAAACATCATATGTTGAGAGTTTGATTAAACCTTATAATGAACTTAAGTTGTTAGAACAAACAAGATTAATGTATAATATTAATCAAGCTGCAATTTATAAAAAGTTTATTATTCCAGTTGGAGGGTTAACCCGACAACAAGCGGAACAGCAGATATTACAATTAATGTCTGAATATCATGAAGATATAGAATGGGATAATAGAACTGGAGAAGTTTATATTAACGGTTCAACTAAAATTCCACATTCAAAAGATTATTGGTTTCCATCATCAGATCAGGGTCAACCTGAGATGTCAATTGAACAACCACAACAATCATCTTTAAATGAAGATGAAGTTTTACAATGGTTTTTTAGAAATTTTAAAAGAGCTTCAAAATTGCCTTTCAGCCGTTTTGAAGAAGAATCTGGTGGTGGTGGTTTTTATGATGATACTGCGAATATTACAAGAGATGAAATTCGATTTAAAAACTTTATCACAAGAATTAGAACTATGTTTAAAGAATTGATAATTAAACCATTACAAATTCAAATGGTATTAGATTTTCCTGAATTAATAGATGATAAATTATTTGAAACTTTTGTAAGAATTGAATTCAATTCTAATGACTTATTTGAAGAATGGAAATTTCTAAATAATTTGGCAAAGAGATCTGAAATCGCATCAACATTATCATCTAATTTACAGGATGGTGAAGGTACTCCTTATTTAAGTATTGAGTGGATTGTTAGAAATATTATGAAATTTACAGATGCTGATATCGCTGAAAATGAAAAATATAAACTACGTGGTGGTTCTGCTGGTGAAGGTGGTGGAGCAAGTGGTCCAGGTGGTGAAGGTGGCGGAGATGACTTTGGTGGCGGCGAAGGAGACTTTGGTGGCGGCGAAGGAGACTTTGGTGGCGGTCAAGAAGAGTTTGGTGGTGGACAAGAAGAGTTTGGTGGACAAGAAGAAGGTGGTGGAGAAGGTGGAGGTCAATCACAAGGTGAAGGACCTCAAGCACAATTTTAAAAATAAATAAATTAAAATGGATAGAAGAATTAAAGCAATTTTATTAGCAAATGGCATTGATGATTTAGCATCAGTACAAATTGTTGATTATAATGATGATGTACTTGAAATTGTTAAAAATGATAAAACGCAATATATTTCATTAGAAGGTAGAGTTCATATAGAAGATATCGAAGAACAATTTGAAGAAATAAAAGAAGATATTTTTGAAACTAAAACTTCAGATGAAAAAATGAAAATTATCATAGAAGAAATTGAAAATGGACCTATTACAGTAACAGTAAAAACTTCAATAGAAGAAGTTGATGATGATTTATTTAATATAGAAGAAAAAATTGATGATGATATAGATGATTTTCATATTGATTTAGATGATGATTTTAATTTTGATGATGAAGTTAAAGAAGTTGAAAAAATCAAGAAACCAATTAAAAAATCAAAGTTTAAAAAAAAGTCTAAGAAAAAAGATGATGATTTTATAAATTTGTTGTAAAAATACATAAGTAAAAGAGAGCCACAATTTTATTGTGGCTTTTTTTATGCAAAAATGGAAAAAAGACGAATTTTAAGTAAAATATATAAAAGAAAAATAACACAAAGATATGTCAAAAAAACCTGTTCTAATTATCGAACATTGTTTGGATGGCTTAACTTCCATAAACGAAGAAGCGAAAAAACAAGGTAATTATATATTAGGCGGTACTTTTACGGAATTTGACGTAAAGAATCGAAATGATAGAATATATACTGCTGAAAAATTTCTTCCACACCTTGAAGAACTTAATAATCGAAAATCGCAATTAGGTGTAGTTTATGGTGAGTTTGATCACCCAGACGTATTTGATACATCCTTATCTAGAGTTTCCCATTTAATTGAAAGTATAAATTTTAACAAAG
>Ga0307992_1000648_pt1 | contig 21550 bp, 35 predicted proteins | sample EllFjometagen133_FD_203162 | JGI IMG/M metagenome (GOLD analysis project Ga0307992, IMG submission 203162) | Marine microbial communities from Ellis Fjord, Antarctic Ocean - #133 | ecosystem: Environmental > Aquatic > Marine > Unclassified | place: Southern Ocean | collected 2014-10-08
ACACCTGAACATCTAAATCCAGTAAGTAAATCAATATAACCAGTTCTTTGATATTTACTCCAATGAGTTTCTTTCCAATGAGCATATACTTTAAATCTGTTTCCCCAAAAATGGGATTCAATTTGTTTAATATGTTCAGTAAATACTTTAAGATTTTTAATCGTGGTATTTATTTTTACACCAGAACTATTTTTTATAAATATTTTTTTGGACAATAAATGTTTACCTAAAGTTCCTTCTGGTAAAGATATCCCATCACCCTCACTCCACATACCTGTACTTGATAAATCACTCCAACCACATGCTAAATTTTTGGCACAATTAACAAAATAATCACCATAGAATTGAGGAAACACAAAACCATTTTTAGTTGCATTTCTTAATACTTTATGTTCTGGTATATTTTCATTAAAGTTGTCTATTAAAAAGATTTGTTTTGCCATGTCACCATGCATATCGGTCGTAGGATCTTTGTTATATTTCATCATCATAGGATCTTTATGATAAGCAGTTGCAATTCTGACTTCTAAAGCCTTGAAATCCATTGCTAGCAATTGATGACCGAGACGAGGATATAATGCTTTACGTACTATTCGCATCGTTTCTTTATCTCGTTTGGGGATGTTTTGAAGGTTTGGAGAACTACTAGATCCTCGATAGGAGATTACTAAATTCAAATTATATGAAGTATGTATATACCCATTAACCTGTTCCCTAACAAACGCACTAAGATATGTATCCTTAATCTTTTTTAGTTTACGTATCTTTAATAGATCTGTTAATTCAGGTATACCAAATTGTAATAATGTTTCTTCATCTGTACTACCTTGTTTTTCTGAATCCGTATTTGTTGTTTGTTCTAACTTTTTTACCTTATATAAATACCTAGCTAATTGTGCATTGGAATAAATGTTAGGATGTTTCTCACCAACACTATGTACCCAATGTTTATAAAAGTCAGTTTCCTTAAACTTAGCTTCTAACCTAACAATTCTTTTTTCTAATTGACTTATTTTATTGGTGGTGTACTCTAAGTCAACACGGAATCCTTGTTGTTCAGCTCTAGCAAGGGCAAGAGTACCTTGGTGTAGTAACCTATAAGCATCATTTGTATCAGGATGTAACTTCATTTATTCCAGTCTTTAGGTATTAATCCTAAATATCTATTTAATTCATCACCTTTTGAAAGTAAATAATCATTTTCAAATTTTCCTACAGATATCCAAGTTACTTCATCATTAAAACGTTCAAAGGTATCTGTAACGGTACAGTACCAAGCAAATTCTTTAACTCCTGGATCAGTATTACCTGTTTGTTCTCCTATATCTATAAACCTTTTCATTATATAAATATTGCATCCAGTGTTTCTAACATATCATTACGTTCCTTTTTTATATCAAATGTAAACACTTCAAGTTCAGGTTTTATCCTAGATGAATTGTAATATACATTCAATTTAGTTTCATACATTGGTGCATATCTTTTTATAGAATTAATACGTACCCGTACATCTTTGATTTTAATAAAGTCTTTTACCATGATATTATTTTTTATTTATTTTACTTAATAGGGTTATCCACTTTTAAAGTCCAACCATTTAAATACCTAATAATATTAAACCAATTTGGTTTTTTACCTAAAAATAAAGTATAACCAATAACTATTTTTACAAATGTGTTAAATTGTATTTGAGTTATTCTAAAACCTACCGTTGGTGGCATACCTCCTATTGACATTTGTCCACAATAATTATTGAAATTTTTATCACTCATCATCTTTTAATTCCTTTCTGTTAATGTATATATTTACTTTTGCTATAGTTTTTAAACTTATATGTTTACTTTTTTAATGCATCTTTTATATCTTCATATTCCAATTCACAACAATCCCAACGATCACATTTAGGACAAACTGTTTCAGAATAACTATAATAATCATCTGACTCAATTGAATCACAATCTAATTCCGTATGGTTAAATGTTTCTTTACAATATTTACATGTTACTTTGGTTGGTTTGTAATCATATAACCAATCAGGATCTGGTTCTTTTTGTTTTATCTGAATAGGATTATGTGTCATTGTAACACTTAAACCATTTGGTAACCCTTTTTCTTTTTTTATGTATTCATTTAAAATATGTACATCTGTTATTATACCTTGGTAATTACAGTCAATACCATCCTGTATTTCATGTGAACCAATTATACAATTTACACCATCAATGAATTGTTCAGGTAATGTATGACAAGAAAACTTAATAATTTTTTGCCCTTGTACGTAAAAAACAGTTTGTCCTGCATTTGGATTACGCTTAATTGTCTTTCTATTAATTAATATTTTCATTTTAAATCAGATAATATTTCTTTATTAAACCAATCAATATTTATGATTCGATCTTCTGGTGTCCATTTTCTATGTAATTGAATACGAAAAAATAATATACATATTACAAAATTACTTCCATGATTATTATATCCAATTTGAAATAATGCAGAAATTATTTCTTGTGTTTGATTATATCCTAATATTGTAATACCCCAAAATCCCCAATACCCTATATTTATATGAAGAAGTCTAATATTATTTTTTTCAAACCAACTAATAATTTTTTTCATTGTTTTTATTATTTTGTAATGTAAGATTATAATGGCCTGTATTATTAGTTGTAGATAAACTAACTTTAATATTTAAAAATCTTTCCAAATCTTCAACTAAACTTATTGGTACCGTACTATGACTAGCTACTATAATATTTTTACCTTCAAATAATGCTTGCGCTATCTGCATTAAATTAAATAAAGAATGGTTATTATATTTAGGACGTCCATTACTATAGACTAATTTTTTACTTTGTTTTAAAAGGTCATTCATTTCTTTTAGAAAAACATCATTTATTGGATTAGTTTCATCCTTCCAATATGTTTTATAAAATTCTATAAAGTCCATGTCATTTACATTTAATTATGTTGGTAAAAGCATCCATACATTCTTTTGCTGTCATTCCAGTTTGAGAAACATACTCTGCAAACTTAACTGTACCTTTTGCAATGTCATCATCAGATAAATTAGAAACATCATATCCAAAAAATAATAAACTACCTCTTATAGAAGCTATAATTTCTTTTTTTGATCTTATTCGTTTTCTTAAAAATCTATGTTTTATTTTCATAATTAAAAAGGTAAAAAGTCATAATTCATTTCATCAATTTGTTTCATTGCCAAATTATAGGTGTAATGTGTATCCAATGCACAATATTTCAATAATTCTTTTGTCCCTTCACTTGTTTCCAATAATTTATGTATGGTGTTAATTGAATTTCCATCTTTACGGTTACCTTTAAGATAAGGTGCTATACTATCATCATAAGATATAGCCCCAAAATTAATAAACGCTTGAAACTTTAATCCAGTAATACCTGGTCTGTTATCAAAAATATGTGAAGCTAACATTGGATCAAATGCCCAATTATTTATCTGTAGTTTTAGTTTGACAAGGCTCCAAGTATCTTCATATTTTAAATTTTGAGCAATCTTTCCTATCTTAGGATTAGCTAATAAATCAGTAAAAGGTTTTCTACCCTTCTTTGTGTTTGGTATTAAAAATGTATAAACATAATCTGGACTTATAGCAACTGCTGCACATATAATACGATGACCAGGCGCATGAGGCTTAAGCCCAGTCGCCTCATAGTCGAACGCAATTAAGTCGGTGTCTATACTGTTTAAAATAGATAAATCCTCTATGTACTCGATATGAGGTTCCTTAAATCTAGGAAAAGGTATGTCTATATGTTCTTTAATGTTTTGTAGATCTTGTTCCCAAACAGTTTGAACCTCCTTTTTATTCTCCTCCATAAAAGTTGGGTGGAATGTAGGACAAACCCAAGCCTTATATTTTTTATCTGGTATAGACCAACCTCTCCATTTATTAACATTGTTTAAATCTTTTTTCCACCTATGTCCTATTACAGATTCTATTGCTTGTGCCCCGAATAAAACAATAACTTTTGGTTGGTATTCTTTTATAACTTCTAATACTCTATTTCTACAACAAGGAACATGGTATGCTAAATTGATAGTATCTGAATCAGTATGACAACTAATAGCATTTACATTCAAACAATCATCATACAAATCAATTCCTACATCTTTGTATGCTTGTTTCAACATTCTACCAGCTGAACCAACCCAAGGTATTCCTCTTTCATCTTCTGCCTTACTAACAAGTTTACCTACGTTTAGAATACCTTTCTTGAAATTACCATAAGGTTTCATTCTTGGGGTTTGACAAGACTTATACAAACCACATGAAGTGCATGTATAAAGTTTCCCGTCAGGTCTACTTTTAGATTCTGTTTCTTTATTGGAGAAGAACCCTTCCATTATTTTAATAATGTTATAAAGGGTAATAACTTAAATGTTATTTTATTCTTGTGTATTGAATGTACTCTTAGTCTACTTCCTCTAATATCAATTATTTCACCAACTTTAAAAACACGAGGGTCATCAGTTTCTAATTGTTTTTGAAATAAAGATTCTTCAATTGGTATAAAATTACCTTTTCCATTATCCATAATTATTTTTTCTTTGGTTTGTGTTTTAACATTGCAATATATACCCAATTCTCACCTTTAAATTTAATCCTATCTGGACTAAGTAAACAAGTCAAGGAAGCATCCAATATTTCTTTTAATAAATGTGGGGAAATAGAAAAGATAATTGACTCCCCTTTATACCTCATTCGCGTTTCTTCTTCAAACCAACCTGACTCAGATTTACTTCTCATTATAAGTATACCATTACCAAGTTCTAAGTCAACCGTTTCTTCAGTTTGATGCTCACGTTTAGCAAAAACCATTGCTTTATCCAATATTGGATTACTTCCTTTTGGTAACATTATTTCAACACCATCAATAACAAATAAATGATCAGTAGGTGGATAAGCATCCCTATCATAAACCCTACAAGATAGAACCGTACCTACCTCAGTTTTAAAGTGAACCCAACCTTTACCAGTTGCTATTTGTATAGGTTTTAGTTTTACCATGGTTCCTGCTGATGTAGCTGGTAACAAAAATGTAGGTATAGGCATTTCTTCCCCAAATTCACCTTTCGTAATTCGTATACCATCTGATGCTTCTACAAAACCTTTTTCATTAACGTGTACACAAGTCAATATTGGTTTAGCCATATCATATCCTGCTGAATTGGCTGCAAATGAAACTAACTTAACAAAATGTTCAGGTAAGTCATGCCAATCACCTGTTGTAAAAATACCTTTCAATGGTAATTTTATTTCAGATTGTAATGTTAAACCCATTTTAGCTTTACCAGCCTTTAATAAGATTTGATTAACACCATCACCCTTTTCCCCTTTTACTATTTCAGCTTCAATAGTATCCTTTTTTAACTTACCCAATATCTTATACAGTTGTTCAGCTTGTATTGCTCCTTCAATTTCTAAGTCATCAACAGGATGTGATACACTAATCTCATCATTGTACGTAACCACCTTACCATTCATAAAAGCAAATGAGGTAGATTGTACAATCATTTCTTTTGAAGCTAACCCGGGTTTTACTATTTCTAGTGCTTCCTGTAATTTTTTCTTATTTATTTCCATGGATATAATTTAAAAGTATTGATCTAAATTCTTGTTCAATATAATGCCAATTATTCTTTTGATACTTAGACACGAAACGTAAACGGTCATATAATTTTGTTATTGTTTTTCTATAAGTTAAGTCATAATAATGAATTGGAAAATCACTAAATTTATTAAACCAAAAAACACCTGACATAGTCATTATTAAAAAATGGATGTTAGCCTCCTTTAAATGTTCATAAACAACTTCCTGAGTATCCAAATCTGCTTCTTCCATTTTTGTAACGATACTAGGTGCAGTATTAACATGTGGATAAGTTTTTAGAAACCTAGAATCTGTACCATAAATTACTTTAGGTTGTACGTAAATAAATTTCTCTGGTTGTCTTCTGTGTGATATTTTAGCAAGTAAACCATGACGTCTTTTCCATAAGAGTTGTTTAATTTCATCAAGTTCTGAGTTACCTGTTTTAATGTATGTTTTTTTAACATCAAGATACTTTACCCATTCAAATAAAAATCCATATTTGTGTAATTGAGGAATTAATACTTCATCAATTTTATTAGCCTCATTTTTTGCTGACGCTTTCTTTTCATTGTCGTGATGTGGTAAATCAAGTGGTAATAATATTTCCATTAGTTCTTATGCTTAATAACTGCTTTTAAAAATTCGTCTGCCATAAACGCATAACTTGTAAGTATATCAGGTTTAGGGTCTGCCATTGTCATTCTTTGTAAATGGGTTGAAGTACTCACACCAAAATATACAATAGTTTTTTCTCTTTCTGGGTCAGGTATTTGTTTGACTTTTTTAACTTCAGTGGGTGTCATTAAAGGACGTGGGTAAGCAGGCATTCTATCAACCAATTTAGTCCAAACGTGTATATTCCAATCTAATCTACGCCACCAAGAGTTAGCTAAGGTTTCATTACCTGTTACAACAGGCTTAGGTAATTTTATATCTAAAAATAATTGTTCTAATTCTTCATACCCTGTATCTTCCCTTATTATTTCTTCCCTTTTCTTTTTGTTTTTGTCATTCCTAGTTAGGTTTTTATCTACGTAATAAAGTTCTCCTAATTCATAACCACTTTGTTGAAACATCGAAAGATACTTCTCTTGCATAATTTGAGGTAACCCTGCATAATCTGTAATCACTTTCTTACGTTTAGCTTGGTCAGAAACGGCTACAAAAAATCCATTAAAATAATCTTCATTCCAAGCATGATCTGATCCACTTACAAATGGTAAAAATATTCTACCAAAAACTGCTGAGATTAGGGGTGTCATCGAGTCAACGCTATGCCATGGATATTGTAACATAATTGGTACAGCAGTCAATCCTAACCCATGTACTTTATATTTTGGCATCCCATCTTTATCAATTAAATACCTTTTCCAAATATCTGTTAGGCCTACCAATCGTTGCTTTGTACTTAGATTTGCAATAGCACCTAAACAAATGTGATCAGAAACTTTTAAATAACGTTGTAACCATTTCTCATCTGTACCTAAATGATATACAGGCATTACATCAATACCTTTATTTTTTAAGTATATCCAATTCCTGTACGTATTTTTGGCATCATTGATAACATCCAATGTTATTTTTGCATCATAATTGTGTCCATGTGTTTCAATGAACTCAGCATACTCATCAATGTCTATTGTTTTTCCTTGTCTAAATGCTGAATAGGCACCTGAATCAAGCATCGTTTTTAAGTGCATGTGCTAATATCGTATAAAAATTAAGTTTATCTTTGCGTACATAATCAAAAGGTAAAGGTTTAAGTCTACCTTCTATCACTGCATGTATTGATTGTTCTAATTCTCTTTCAGAACTATATAAATATCTATTTGGTAGTAATTCTGGATATGAACATCTATTTGGTGCAAGTACCACACATCCATTCATTAAACCATCTATAACTTGATAACCATATGTTTCTTCTTTTGCAGTTACCAATAATATTTTGGCATGTGAAAGGAAATCATAATATTCATCCCAAGTATTTGCATTAGGTCTTTGTATTTTTCCAAACATTTGTTCCACATGGTTTTCAATTGATTGAGTTACCTTTTGTGGACCAGGTCTAGCAACTGAAACAATATCCATATCTTTAATTGTATTACCTCCTCTCCAAAAAGGAGGATCTGGTAATGCCATAACTTTTATATTAGGCCATCCTAATTTCCTTGCATGATAATTAGATCCAACAAATACCTTATTAAATAATTTAGCAGTTGCCATTTCAACAATAAACTTTATATTTCTATTTTTAGCAAAGTAATCTTCATAGTTTTTACTTGTGGCATGACAAATAGCAACACACCGTTTAGGACGTTTGTGAAACAATACATGAGCAAACAAACCTGGGTAACTTATATCATTTAATAGTAAAACATCATCCTCCCTTAATACTAATGTAGCATACTGTTGGATTTGTGTTGTTTCATATTGAATTGCGTCGAAATGCGGGGCAAACTCCGATTTATTAGCCCCTATGTACTGTCCCGTTACACCAAGCGTTAATATCTCAGAAAAATGAGGTTTTAAGTTTTTAATGAATTCTGTAAACCACCATTCTTGGTAGCGTAACTTAGCTGGGTACTGTGGTACAAATATTAATCTACTCATATCAAAAAATCCATTTACATTGTCCTTCAAATAAAAAGTATTTATGATCTGAATGCCACAAACTTTGTTTCATTGGATAACATTCATTTAGAGCATTATGTTTTTTTGTTGATTCCTTAACTTCATGTATATAAGGTGCTAACATATTGGTTACATAAAAAGAAACGTTAAAACCATTACGTGCTAACTCTTCTCCAAAAGCACCCCATTTACGGTGTTCAGGATGTAGTTCATAAATAGGATCTGGGAAATAAAATTTGTTTGCTATGTGTTCATATCTATTCCAATCAGAGAAAATGTGTCTTTCATAATGTAAAAGTTCAGAAGCCTTTTCTGCCTGTTTATACGTTTCCCTATCTGGAAAAAATATATGACATCTACCTTTATACTTTTCTAGTATTTCAAAGCATCCTATTATCTCATCATCAGAATGAGGGGCTAAAATGATATGTTGTGGGTTCATTTTTGTTTTATGTTAGTACCTATACGAATAATTTCAGATAATATTATACCTAATGTAAGTAATATAACTATTTCAAAATCTGTTTTAGGATCTCCTGCAATCACACACCCACAAGCCATAAAAAACGCCCAAAAAATACGCCAAAATATTATAACAAACATTACACTCCTGTTGACATATTCAACATTGCAAAAAATTCTGCCTTACAGGGAGCGTGACACATTAGGTCACCAAACAATGAACTAATAAAACACTTGTCCCAATAGAACACAACTGCAACTCCTTCAGTTTTATCATAATGTTCAGTTAAGGCCTCGGTTAAATCCCCTGCAAGGTTTCTTAACTTTTGTAAACTATCACTTTTTAATATTGTTTTTCTTTCCTCAATAAAATTTACAATGAATTTATCAAAGTCATCTATATCATTATCAGAAATAATACCAACGTAAACTGGGAATCCCCATTTGGTAAATTTACGTACCACCATAGGACTGTGATGTTTATCCACTAAGTTTGTTAAATTTTTACTTTTTTTCTTTTCCATAACCACTATATATTTCTGATTCGTTTATATTATGTGCTACTAATAATTTCTTAATTGTATCTTTTGTCATACCTAGTAAAGGTGCTTCAACTATAATTTTTATGCTACCATTAATAGCTAGTAATTGATTTAATTTATAAACCCATTCTTGATAACAGTCTGGGAATCTATTTTCCCTATCTTCATAGTTGGCACCATACCAAATAAGATCTATACCTTTACCTTCAGCTATGCTTACAGCATGTGCAATGAATATTAAATTACGAGAAGGTACGTGCCATTCTGAAACACCTTCATATTTAGCATTCCCATCAGTAAGTGCTGAGGAAACATCCATTGGAATATGTAATACTTCATAGGATACATTAGCTTTACTACAATATTCTACTGCAACATCTACTTCTTTTACATGTTTCTGTCCATAATTGATAATTATACACCAAGGATTATAACCCATTTCGAGTGCCATATCCAATAGTAAAGTACTGTCAGCACCTCCACTATATAATAATATTAAATCTTGTTTCATTGTGTTCTAAGATTATTCCAAGTTTCTTCAGATATTTCACAAGGATTTATTACTCCCCCATTTAAAAGTAAGGTAAGTTCAATTTTATCTTCTTTAACTCACAACAAATTATAATTTTTTGTATCTATTTCTTTTAATGCATGTTCAGATTCAGGAGAATATACTTTTACAATATGGTGATCAGCATGATTTTTGCTAGTTAAGTCATCATTATGGTGATGTAAACCATTATGGGTATAATTATTAACTAATCTATCTCCAAATTCTGTATCAAGTAATACTCTATATAAAGTACTATTAGCATATTCAACAAGCATTCCTGTTATTAAATCTTGTTTTGTCATTTTATCATATTTTATTATTTCACAATCATTTATGTTAATACCTATTCCATCACCTATTATATAACAATTAGAATTTACATGTTCATGGTATATTTCAAAAACTTCACCTATTTTATTTGCATACCACCAACCAGGTTTACTACATTTTATTATTTTAACTTTCATTTTGGGGGTGTTTTCATTAGTTCAATTGCTGTTATATCAAGCCATGTTTGAATTATCTCATTCCTAATATCTTCATCAATTTGATCCCATTGCCCAGAAAAACCACGTCTGTCCTTCATGTCATGTATTATGGAAAAAACTATATTTTTAACAGTACCAAATGATACCTCGTCAAGTATATGTTCATAATATTCATCTTCTAACTTCATCTTACTTTAATTTTCGTTTTGGTAAAATTTCGTCTGGAATATAAGTACCTGCATGTTTTACATAAACATTCCTACCAAGTTCAGGATCTGTTTCTGACCAATATCTAAACTCCCAAGGGTAAGACCAAGAACAACCTGGACAATCCATTGCATCTAAATATACTGCTTCCTTCCAATCATCCTCATGTTTTGGTAAATCAAATATTGTAAACTTAGGTGTACGAGTCCCTTTCCTATAACCGCAATTATGTACAAGTATACCAGGATAAGGATGATTTGTTACTACTGTTTTATTTTTCCCTTTTGGTAATACATAGTAATTAGAATGTGGTGAACATGTGATATTAAAAACTTCAGTTTCTTTACTTGGTAATTCCTCAATTGATGTAATCATCAATCCATTATGAATAAATTCAGATATAGTTTTTTTACAACGAACTTTATCTTTCATATCTTGTCTATCAAATATCATTGTAAGACATTCATATCCATGTTTTTTATAATGTTTATCTAATTTATCAATATAAGCTTCATCTGTAAGGCCTTCCCATACATTATGTAAATCTGTAAAACTAACTTCAATTACTTTTTTTACATTGGGTATATCAACAATGAAATCAGGATTTTTATTATCAACCCAAAATGAACCATTACCTGTAAATTTAACAGGCAAATCAGCACATACCTCCATTATTAATTGTTCCACTGAAGTTAATTTTTGATTAGGTCTTGGTAACCTTTGTACTTTTAATTCTAATGAATTTTTTCTACAGGTATCAATTACCTTTTGTCTACCTTCTTCAGAATAAACTCTATCTTCTATCCATTTTAATCCTCTTTTTCTATATTCAGGATCTTGCCATAATTTTTTATGTGTTTCCTTAATTTTTTTAATACCTTCTGGTGTATTACTATTCCAATTTTTATTTTTACGTGCCTGTACACCACCCTCCCACATAGGTTTCATTCTTTTCCTTTTTTCCTCCTTAGTTAAACTGGTCCAATGTTCTTTTATTTTTCGTTGTACTTCTGGTGTTTTTAATATTTTAATAGGATCAAGACATCTAAAATCAGTATTATATTTTGCATTAACAACAAGTTTATCTCTACCAGAAACAGTCATTATAACATCTTCATTTTTTAATTTAGAAGCTTGTACCCAACCTTTATTTACAACCCAAAATGGATGTTCTTTAGTACACTCAACGTACCTTCCATTTTCAAAATGTATTCTTAGTAATATAGAACTTTTTTGTGCTTGTTTTTTAACGACATTGGTTTTTGTAACTTTACCTACTTCTTCATCCCAAGCTAATAAAACATCACCAACCTGTACATCTTTGATATCTTTATTTTTACCAACTGCATAAGGAATTAAATGTCCTTCTGGAAAGCATACACGCAAAGTTCCATCCGCATCCACCGTAGGCCCTCCTGTTGGATCACCTTTACAATGCCAACCCATATTTGTAAGTACTTCTGGATCTACTGCCATGTATTCAGGATGATGAAAGTAAATAGGATCCTCCAGTAGTTGTTGCATTGTATCACGAACCTGAGGTATGTCATCCTTGGTAAACATAATGTCTGTCATTTCTTCTTTAGGTGGGAAGAAGTCAAAACCACCATCACTATCCCAATGTAGAAACATAATACCAATAAAGGCTTTTATGTCTTTCAATTCTTTTACCAATTGAGGTATGTATTTTAGATTCTGTTTATGTATGGTAATGGTACCTTGCCTATCCATATTAGGATAATGATTTTTAGCCCATGTTAAACCTTTATAGGCATCCAAAGATTTAGCATAAGAATCATCAGGGATATTTAATGGTGTTTTTGTGGGGTAATCAATTCCACATGATAAATTATCAATAACACCATCCTTAAAAAATTTATCTCTAAATTTACTAAAATAAGGTTCTGAACAAGTCGTATACATTGCATAAGGAACCTTATTTGGTTTCATTATATCATATAACTTGTTACCAAATAACCAAGGTTCATTACCTAAGATAAGATTAAAAGTACAACCAAGTTCATGTAAAATATCAAATGCTTTTATCCATTGTTTAGTTGATAACTCTGGACCCACACCTGTACCATCCCTTATTGCACAATACGCACAATTTCTTGGACAACGTCTGGTTAAATATGTTAGTGCATTTTTCATTATTCAAAGACAAGAGCATCTGTTTCACCTGTTAACCATTCCCACATATTTTTTGCACCATGTTCATATAACATACCTGGGTATTTTGATGCACCTGTCTCGTCAGCTTCAACACAACGATTTAAAACATCATCAATTTCTGTTTGACTTCTAATAATTTTCATAATTTCTTTATTTTTTATAATGTTAAACCCCCATCTACAACGATATTACTACCAGTCATATATTGAGTTGTCCAAATAAGAAGAGTTAATTCTGCTAATTTTTCTGGCTCTTCTTCATAACCTACTGGAATTGTATCAATTAATTCCTGTGGTGTATCCCCTTCAACTAAATTAGTATCATAAAAACCTGGACTAATACAGTTGAAACGTATACCATCTTTAGCATACCTTTTTGCCATACTTTTAGTTATTGCAACCATGGCTGCTTTGGATGCTGCATATATAGGTTGGTGTTCATCTGGATTCGTTGCAGAGATGGATGCTATATTAATCACACATGACCCATTTATAAATCTATGTAAACATTTTTTAATCATGTTGTGCGTACCCCAAAAATTAGTATCCATTATTTCTTGTTCTTTACCATCCTCAACAAGAGGCATTATACCTGCACAATTGATTAATAATTTAATACAACCATAGTTAGGCATACCTACACGATCATAATCAAAATCCTTTGTAACATCTACATGAACATCAGGACCATGTCTACTTACACCAATAACATTGTATTGTATATCATACCAATCTTTATAATAATTATAAAGGGCTTTACCAATACCAGAGGAGGCTCCTGTAATTACTATTGCTTGTGCTTTCTTTTCCATATCAATCTCCCCATCTATGTTGTGGTGTCATCATTCTATAATCTTCCCAAATTTTAGCACGTTGTTCTTTACTCAAACTTAAATTATCCATTGCTTCAGATAGAGAAACTTTTCTACCTATATTTTTATCGTATTGATCTTTTTCACTCAATGTAGCAATCCCACCTGCTAATGCAGTTTCACTATCTGTGTCTATAATTTGACATTCAGTATGAGCTTTACCCGTTATAGGTTTTTGATGATGTTTCCATTTAATTGTATAACTTTGTGATTTCATTTTTCATTATTTTATAAAAGTTAAAAATTCTGATCTAACTTCAGGATTGTCAAGAAAAATCCCTTTAAATTTACTGGTAGTCATTAAGCCTTTCTTTTTAGCGCCTCTCATTGTTTTACATAAATGTTCACCTTTCATAACAAGTCCCATACCAACAGGACTTGTTCTATCTAAACAAAGAGCATTCCAAAGTTCTTTAACGATGTCATTAACCAATCTTTCTTGTATTTGTAATTTAGCTGAATAATAATCTACGATTCTTGCTACTTTAGAAAGACCTAAAACATGTCCATTTTCACTTGGAATATACCCAAAATAATATTGTCCAAAAAAAGGTACCATATGATGCTCGCAATGGGAGAAGTAATCCCCTGTGTCAGTTACCATTTGGTCATAACTAACACCATCTAGTCCATTAGGAAAAGTTGTTATTTTAGGTTTTTGTTTTGGATCATAACCTCTAAAAATTTCTTTCCACATACGTACCACTCGTTCAGGAGTACCTTTTAAACCTTCCCTATCAGGATTCTCACCAATATAAATTAGTTGTTCCCGTAACATTGCTTCAATGGATTCTTTACTTGATCTCATTGTCTGTCATCTTTTTAGTACCTAAGAATTCAGGATTTTTACTCAACCTATATCTAGTATGACCTTTTAATGAACCTAAAGTTTTAAAGGCTTTTGATTCCCTTGATTCATTCTCAGCAAAAACTACCTCAAACATAGCTTTCCAAGTTCCACCTTCTTGAAGTATACCATCAGCAAACTGTGCCATAGAACCTTCATGTTTTGGAGGAGGCTTTACAGTTCCACCTTCTTTATTAACCACAGGTTTAGTTTCTTTCTTTTTGGTAGCAGCTTTTTTCTTAGATTTTTCAACCACAGGTGTTACTTTAATATCAGCAATCAATTCTTCCTTTGGTACACCTAATATAGTTAACATTTCATTACGAATGTCCGTTGCATTAAAAGCACCAGCAATAGTTTTTCTCATACTTTCAAAATCATCAAAATCATTTATGATATCTTTAAGCATATTTATTCCTTTTTCTAAAGGTAACCTAGTGGTTGCTCTGATGTCCTCAATCAAATCTTCAATGGTAATTTCTTCAACCACTTCTTCAACCTTAGGCTCTTCCACTTTTTCTTCTATTTTTTCAACCTTAGGTTCCTCAACCACTTCTTCAGGCCAATACTTTAATTTTCTTAAAGTTTTCTCAGTAGCTTTTGAAAGTTTCCTATCCTTTGGTAACTCAATTAACTCAGAAGCATCTTTCATTTCTTTTAAAAGAAAGTCCTTATCAGACATATCTTCTTGTTCCTCTTCTTTTTTACGTGCTAAAAACATTTCCTCATCAATTGGAAGAGCAGGGAAACAACCAACAACTTTATTTAAATCCTTAGCTGCTGCTATTAAATTTTCCATATTATTCAATTTTTTATTTGGATGTTAATAAATTTATAAAATCATTCTTAGTTACTTTTTCAGGAGACAAATCTATTTCAGCGTGTTCCTGATCTACAAATATTGCACCAGCTTGTTTCAATACTTTCTTTAAAGAGATTGCTGATGTATAAAATTCATATAAATAATCTCTAGTCATATTAGTAATTTTATTATCTATTGAAATATTACCTTTGGTTGAACTTTCAGCTAAAACAAATTTGATTTTTCCTTTCTTAGTAGGCATAATTATACCTAGTATTTTTTGCTTATACTTCATTTCTGTTTCAACCTTTAAAACCATATGATTAGGATTAACAGTATAGTTCTTATGAAGGTCTTTAGGTTTATATTTTGCTACAAATATTTTAAATGGTACGTTTAAATCACCACTATATACATTGTTAATAAGTAAGAGGGGTTCCCTAATACCTTTTTCAATATAAAATACTTCAGTCGCCCCTCTTCCACTGTCCGTTATATCACCTGAAAATAATATTTTAAGATCTGAACTTTTATGTACACTATTCCAACCTATCTTACCATGCATAGAAATTGTAGAAAGATCTAAGTCAACATTACCATTAAAATCTTTCCAATTAATACCAACTAACATATCTTTATCCAATGTAATTGAAGTACCTAAAGGAAATTCTCCAGTGAATTGTTTTTCAGTTGAAGGTAAAGTGTAATTGATTCCCTTAGGTATGAATACTTTTTTATCTTTTACCTTAAGTTGTTCTACTATTGAATTTAAAACTATCTTATATATTGTTTTAAAATACTTTTTATCAACTTCATAAGGTACCGTACTTTTAATATAAGATTTACCATTTCTTATTCTATAAAGTAAACCATCTGGTTCTTGCATTCTGATATTCAGTGCATACAATAATCTAATTTTTCTAAAGATATTTACTTTCTCTAATTCTTCTTTAACTCTTGGTAAAATTAAAGCGTTACTTGATGTAACCATATTTAAATAATCCTCAGGCATTGGTTTATGATGTGTCTTTGATAGCTTACTAAGTTTATTAATATAAGGTACCAATCTTATATCAGTTTTAAAAGCTAAGAACAATGGTTTAAATCTATTAAATATAGTTGAAATGCGTACCAGGTCAACCTTTTTAAATAATTTATAAGGTATATTACTTTTGTTTGCTTTAATTGCCTCTATGGTGGTTTTATCCTTAATTAATAATGTACTGTTTGTGATAGAATAAATAACATATCTTAAAAACTCAACAGGTTTTTCAGGAATGATATCAAATTCATCGCAAAGGAGAATTACCATTTCTTTATTTTTGATAGTACCAAGATCTTCCTGTGAAAAACCAACATATTTTAAAATGGTAAGGTAATCTTTGATTGTTTCTTCTTTTAAAGCAATACCAGTACTAAGTACTTCCATGATTGCTTTATGTAAATCATCTCTGGTTAAGCCTTTAATAATAGTTATACTAAAGTCATCTTTTAATTCAGGTATTTCCAATTTTTCACATGGAATAAATATAGTATCTTTATTATAAATACTAAGTTCTTTGAAACCATATGTGGTTATATAATGAAGTATTTGTTCAAACCATAATTGTTCCTGTGGTGTGTCTTTAACTTTACCCCAAGACTTATGGAATGTATTGTTCATTTGTTCAGGAGTAAGTCCTATAGTATCTTTGCATAATGTTAATGTTTTATCATCAACTCTAGCATTAAGAAGAAATCCATAAGGAATAGTTTCCTCAGATTTGTGAATGATTTCAGACTTAGTATGAACAGGGACACACTTAAATTGCTTTAAGGTTGCGAGAATAATAGTTTCATTCATGTTACTTTGTTTTAAAAAATGATGAGTAGTAATTTGTTTAACAGACAGCTTTCAATAGGAACTACTTTTATCAAAATTAATTTAATGGATGGTAAGTCTAACCAAAGTAGGACCCCGAAGGATCCTAGGTGGGGTTTGAACCCACCAAAATAGGAACCATCTATATTAAAAATCATAAAAGGCGGGTAGTATTTTCATCATAGAGTTTGTATAGGAACTACCTATGCCTTTTTTTATTGGAACCCAGACCGGACTTGAACCGATGACCCCCAGTTCCGCTTTAAATAGGAACCTATTATACCAATGGAGGTGAAAGGTGTTTATACTGGTGCTCTATCCAACTGAGCTACTGGATTCAATTTAATATACTTTCAAAGAACGGAATCACAAATGTAATAAAATTATTTGTTACATATTATTATACGCACTTTTTGTGGTAACCGTACAAAAAATGTATGGTTTTTTTAATTTTTCTCATTGGAGTCCAAGAATTTTATGAATTTGTACACTCAATTTCCATCCAGGGTTTTGTTTCACAAATCTAACCGCTGAATTTATGTTACTTTGATTCATTTTTAATCGTTCATTAGGTTTCCCATCAAATAATGGACTAACAAAATAATCATTTGCTTTTGGTAAATTATTTGTACATGGAGGGTGATATACACCATCACCTTCAATTGTACCTATAACAAAACGCCATTCATCTACATCAAAATCTTTAAAATTTTCTTGTAATTTTTTTAATGAAACCTTTGGACTACAAGCAACATAGGCTAATCCTGATGGAATAGGTAATGTACCATTTGTTTCAATTGCTTGACTGTATCCTAACTTATTAAAAAATGATATAATCTCTTCTGTTAATTGAATTAATGGTTCTCCACCAGTCCAAACAATGATTTTACAAGGTAAGTTTTTTATGTTCTCATATATATCTTCAAGACTTTTTTTATGGAATGTAACCCACTCAGTATCACAAAAACTACAAGGAGGATTTTTATTACACCCAGCCAAACGTATAAAGATAGTAGGTTGACCTACATTTCTCCCCTCCCCCTGTATGCTATAGAAGATTTCATTTACTTTAAGATTCATAACGTGCTAATGTTTTAGGTGTTTCACTTACTTCAACTGCATATAAAAGACCATTATTCATTCCTAACAAATGTCTAAACTCATAAAAGAAATAATAAGCCATTTTTTCTGCAGTAGGATTAAAATTAAGAACATCATTTAAATGTTTATGATCTACTTTATCATCAATCCATTTTTTAATTACATCAAGTTCTCTATAATCTTTTATAAAACCAATGATATCTAAGGTTCTACTTTGAAGTTCTACTATGATTCCATAGTTATGTCCATGCAACTGGCTGCACGGGTGATCTTTTGGTAAGCCATCTAATTGATGACTAGCTGAGAATGAAAATGATTTTCGTATAGTGTACATTTTTTATTTGATTAAATAATTTAATATATTTTGAGCATCTACTTCAGCAGTTTGTAATAAACATCTAAGACAAGTCATAGGTTGACTGACACAATTTCCGAAGTGAGTATCAGTATCTTTTTTAAAGTTTTCAAATTCTTCAAGATGCCTTATGGTGTTTAAATATTTTATTTCTTTTTCCATATGAATAAACCAGGCAAGGTATACTAATTTTTTATATAGTTCATCTTTATCAATTTCTACAGTTCCTTTTCTCATATCAATTTTCTTGACCTGGTTTACATCTAAGTTTCATTCTGGTATCATATCTAACTATACTTTTCTTACGTATTGGTATATGTAATATTAAATCAGAGGTATCTTCAATAGAAATCCATATACCATCTACCTTCCTAAAAAGTTGAACTAATTTACCTGTATGTAATTTATCTTCCTTTTTCATTTGGATACAACGTTAGTACTTTATCTGATTGCCAATATTCTTCAGTTTCCACATTCATTATTGTTAATTTACCTTCATACCCCCCACCTTGATCAAGATTCCAAACATTACCTATTTTGATTGGTTTAAGTGAATTTAATTCTTGTCCCCATCTAAGTGTGTTTTCATTTAACCATGCAGTAGGAGTATGTCCAATAAATATTTTAGTATAACCTTCTATATGTTTTATATCTTGATCACACAAACTTTCCCATAATCTTCTATTCCAAGTCAAATCACGTGTACTTTGTTCTTCAATTGGTTTATACCAATTGAAACCCCCATGCACAAATAAATTATTTTTTTCATCCACATAATATGGCAATGAATTAACTAATAATTCTTGATGCTTAATTTTTGTTAATACATCAATATCCTTATATGCATCTAATGTTGCTATGCCTCCTTGACTTGTCCATATAGATGGAGTATAACCAGTATAAAGCCAATCAAGAAACCAAACATCATGATTACCTATCACATATATTAAATTTTTAAATTCAAGTAATATATCAAAGCACTTTGGTACTCCAGACCATCCATCCACAACATCCCCAAGACAAAGTAAACGATCGTTCTTTTTATCTATACCAGAACGTTCTAAACATTGTAATAATGCTTTATGTCCTCCATGTATATCCCCTATTGTAAATGTTTTCATTGTTCCCAAAAATAATCATTTAAATAATCTGTTTTACCTTTATATATTTTTTTCTTTTTCATAACTTATTAAATACCCTACCTCCCACCCTTTAAATCATTTTAAACTTAAATTAGCAAAGGTTTTACCACTTTCAGTCATCATAAAATAAACTGACTTCTTATAAAGCGGAATAATACTCTGACCTTCATTGTAAACAACAAAACCGTAAATGTCCTCGTCATCTTTTTCAAGTCCCAAGAGCCATGTCTTGAATGTTTTCTGATACTCCTCAGCGTTTTCAATCTTTCGTACAGGATGGTAAGATTTACCAATTCTCTCGTTTCGTTCATTACCTTCTGATGTAATCCTTCTTAAAATAAACATTGTATATATGTATTTATGTATGATGTGACTTTCACCCGTCACAATTAGGTTTCAATGGTTGTAGCTAGACTTGAACTAACGATCTCCTGGGTATCAGCCAGACATTTTAACCAACTAAACTATACAACCAAGACTTTTTTAATTTCCCTCATTAATTTTAACCAAGCTAATTTTAATAATAGAAATTTACCTGTTAATGTATCACAATAAATATACACTCTATCTAATCTATTATATATTGGTTTTTTTATAACGTAAACTTTGCGGAAGATATAGGAATCGAACCCTGTCATTACGACCGCGCTGGTTTTCAAGACCAGTTACTCCCATGAGTGCTACCTTCCATTTGTAGCGGAGAACAAGGGAATTGAACCCTTACCGCTTTTACACGGAATGGTTTAGCAAACCACCCCAACAAACCAATATTTGGCTGCTCTCCAGTAGCGGGAATTGGGTTCGAACCAATGACCTCAGGATCATGACTCCTGCGCGCTGACCAACTGCGCCATCCCGCAATATATTTTTAAAGAACTCGCTGTCCCTCTTGGGTTCGAACCAAGAACCTTCAGACCCAAATTCTGATGCACTATCCAGTTGTGCTAAAGGACACTTTTTAGTGGTACGGAGTAGAGTTGAACTACCGACACATGGATTTTCAGTCCACTGCTCTACCACCTGAGCTACCATACCAATTTACCTTGTACCGCATGTGGGTATCGAACCCAACGTCCTCCAGAATGAAAATCTGGCGTCCTAACCAACTAGACCAATGCGGCATATTTTTATTTTATTGGTTTTATCCAAATGGAATCAATTAACTGTATTTTAGAACGTGCAGTATCAATATTAATAAAGTGTCCTGGAGGTGCTATAAAATGAAACCCATTTCCATCATTACCATAACCAATTTCTATTATTGGATGATCCTGCTTTAATTTTTCAATTTTTCTATCTTGAGCATTCTCACCATAATTTATTGCTATTTTAATTATAATGAAAAATACTACTAATGTGATTAATACAATTCCACCAATTTTTACTTTTTTCATAATTTTTATTTATATTCAATTTGTTAGGGTAAAAGACAAGATTCGAACTTGCAACCTCTGGAACCACAATCCAGTGCTCTATCCATTTGAGCTACAAATACCGTAGATAAATGTAAGGATAATTTTTAACTTCATTACAATGTTCATTAATATTTATTTATTAACCTATGAATTCTTTAAAAGCCAAATTAAATGAATTGTATGTCTTTCTAATTACATAAAAAGCAATCATATTACTTGTATGTTTTGAATCGTCAATCAAAATGGTTTCATATTTATCCCCATCACATAATTTACTTTCAATTTCTTTATGTGTTGTAAAATATCTATTAAGAGAAACAATTATACGTACCAATGTATTATCCCCCAATTTCTCTGCAATCTTTTTTTGATTTCTCAAAGCCCATCTCATAATTATTTATTTTAATTAGATTTACCTGTATATTCAAAATCATATTCAGGTATAATTGCCATAGGAATTATCC
>Ga0307992_1000649_pt1 | contig 21531 bp, 21 predicted proteins | sample EllFjometagen133_FD_203162 | JGI IMG/M metagenome (GOLD analysis project Ga0307992, IMG submission 203162) | Marine microbial communities from Ellis Fjord, Antarctic Ocean - #133 | ecosystem: Environmental > Aquatic > Marine > Unclassified | place: Southern Ocean | collected 2014-10-08
ATTTATTAACATCTAAAGTTTTAATTTTATATGAAAAAGAATTACCAAATTTGTAAAAAAATTAATACTTGCAAACAAATTGAAATTTTAATTTCTTCATTTTTTATTTTTAGTATAAGTATATTAATTATTCATATGTGCTTTTCTTTTAAATAAATAATCGTAACTTATCACTAAATACCTTCGGAGTTATGAAAAGAAACCGGAGTTCAAATCTCCGTAGGCTCATAAATTTTTCATAAGTGATAAATAAATTTTCATACACACTCAAACCACATAGATAGAAACAAGCGCCGAATTTAAGAGTTGAAAAATGAAGAGAAAATAATTGTTATTAAAATTCTTTACTCGAACATTCTTCGGACATATTGATAATTTTAAATTTAGTCAATTTTCTGCAAAAATTTATAAATAAAATAATAGTAACTATAGAATGAATACACAATATTCAGTAGGACTTCCAGTAAGAAATGAACAAGAAACTGTACGTAACACAATATTAGATTTACTTCACCAAACAATTCCTCCTAATGAAATACATGTATGTGTAAATGGATCAAGCGATGATACTTCAAAAATAGTTCAAGATATTGCAAAAGTAGAACATAGTATAAACTTAATAAACTCAGAAAAAACAGGTAAAGCAAATGCATGGAATGAAATAGTCAAAGATAATAAGGACCCAAAAGTTTTATTTTGTGATGGTGATATAAGAATTAATTTATCTGCAGCAGAAAATTTTTTAAATGAATTTGAATCAGACCCAAATTTAATAATAATAGGAGGAAAAGCATTTTATGCAAAACCTCCAAAAGAAACACTTTTCTCAAAATATTGTGTTAGAGATGTAAATACATCATATCAACAGGAATGGATCTCAGGTGCTTTATACATGACTCAAATAAATAAATTAAAAAAGATATCATGTCAAAAAGATCTTGAAATAATACCATCGCATATAATTAATGATGATACATTTTTAGATATGATAACTAAAGATTATAATAAAGTAATAGATTCGGCATACTTTTTTGCTTTACCAATATCTACTTTACATGATTGGAATGCTCAAAGCAAACGATTTATTGCCGCAAGACAACAGCTCCAAAATGAATATCCAAAATATTATCAAGACGTAAAATCACAAAAACAAAATTTGGGAATATATATTAAAAAATTCATAGAAATAGATGGTTTTTGTAAAAAAGTAGGTATAACATCCTTTTTTCTATTTCGAAAAGCAATGAGTCTTTATTATAAAAATATTGGTAAAATAGAATATAATACACAATGGGTAGAAACAAGATCTACAAAACAATCCTTAGAACAATTAACATTTAATAATTTGTAAATAGATAAATCAATAAACAAAATACGCATCATCTTCAAATTTTTCTTAATTAAATTTCAGAAAATTTGACTTAAATTTGATATTAATTATTATAATTTCTTGTTTCCGATTGATTCAGTTGGTCATATTTTGGTACATATGGATGATTAGTTGAAGGAAATCTATTCACTTCCTTACCTATCTTTCTTTCTAGACCGTCATTTTTTACCAAATATTGTTTTTCAATCTTCAATAAATTTTTATTAATATAATTTTCTTCCATTTTAAATTCATATTTTTCGAATATTTAAATATTTAGGGACTATATCACTAGTGTTAGTTTAATAATATTAAACATATAATTGGTTAATTTCATCTTTAAGAAGTAGTAACATAACAAGAAGCTTTAAATACTATTATATTTCTATATAACTAAAATCAATCAATATTCATATTGTGAGGAAATAAAATGACATTAGAAAAAATAACTAAACTTCAACCAAAAATGGATCAAATAAAAAATCCAATAGATAAAATAAAATTCTTAGATAAAATAAATAAACTTCAACCAGGAATAGATAAAATAAAAAATCCAATAGATAAAATAAAATTCTTAGAGGATTTTAATATATATATTATGAATAAAGATCTTTCTTGGTTAGCTCCTAGTAAAATAGAATATGTCGCGAGAATGAACAAAATATATGGTTTAAATTCATATTCTGAAGAATTACTAGATTGTCCAGTTTATCTAGAGAATAAAGAATCGACAATTGTATTTGAGGAGATTGCAGAATTATATAAATCAGAATTTGATAGAAGATTAAAATTCGAAGATTATGAAGGTATATTAAATAGAGGATCTGATAGAGGAATCTTTGAATCCGAAAATGGATATAAATGTAGTCCAGTTGTAGAAAATTTTAAAAAGAATACGGCAATTGATAGTTATTGTGCATTAGCATGGGAATCAGCATAAGACATTTCAACTTCAGAGTTCCAAAAATATCGTGAAGCATTTTAATTAATATCTGATATATTAATTTTTTGAATAAATTTAATACAGACTTTATAATCAAAATAACAGGAGAGAATTTTAGATTTAGGAGTAAAAAGTTGTATCTTAATATAATAATTGTTATCATATAAGTTTAATGACAATTATAATTAAAAAGAAAGATTAATCTTTTATTTTTATGGTTAGACCTAGATATAAGAATAAAAATAATTTCCATGCAAAATATGAAAAAAAAACGCCAAGGGAAAGAGGAAATGGGCATGATTATTTTTTAAATTATATATGTAACCACCCAGATTCAATCGGAATAAATACATCTAAATTACTTTCAATAATAAAAGAACCAGTAATCCTAAAATATGATTGTAAAAATAAAGAGCCTGAATGTGATCTGATTTTTTTATCCGACACACCATATAATTATAGTATATTAGTAGAAATTAAAAGTGACAAAACATATTCAAGTATGAGAGCCTATGAGCAATTAGAAAATACAAAGAGAAGAGTTTGTGATAGGATAGGATATCCAGTAGAAAAGATGATAATAGTTTATTATCCGTCAATGAAAAGACAGGAATTCAATGTATACCAACAAGAACTTCAAAAAAAATTAATTGTTCGTAAATTATAATTAATGATATCTACTTTAAAAAAAATACATTAATATTCTTACCAATAACAATAAAAACTTTTAACCAAAGATTTCTTTAATCATTTTAGCATCCATTTCCTTAGCAATTCCTTTTTCTACATGAATAATATCAGTTACGAGTTTCTTCTTTGATTTTTGTAATTCAAGAATTTTTTCTTCTATAGAACCATTGGCAATCATTTTATAAACGAAAACAGGATTTTTCTGTCCAATTCTATGAGCCCTATCCATAGCCTGCATCTCAACTGCAGGATTCCACCAAGGATCTACTACAAAAACATAATCAGCAGAAGTAAGATTTAAACCAACACCACCAGCTTTAATAGAAATAAGAAAAGGACGAGCAGTTTTACTCTCTTCAAATTCCTTAACAATTTTCTCACGATTTTTTGAAGCACCATCAAGATATGAATATTTAATACCTTTTTTTTGTAATTCTTCTTGCAAAATAGCCAACATTTTAACAAAAGATGAAAAAATCAAAACTTTATGACCTTCAGATAAAACTTTTTCAACTTCCATAACAAGAAGATCAAATTTTGCACTACTACCAACATATTTTGGATCAACCATTCTAGGATGCAAACAAACTTGTCTTAATTTTGTTAAACCCTCAAGAATTTTTAATCTAGACTTACCAAGACCCTTAGTTTTAATACTATTTGAAATTTCTGAGCTATAATAGTCCTTCCAGTTATCATAAATTATTTTTTCATCATCACCGAAATTACTTCTAAGAACAAGCTCAGTCTTTGGAGGAAGTTCATTAGAGATTATATCTTTGGATCTCTTTAATAAAAATGGATCCACCATCTTCTTTAAAGCATTTTTAGCAGCTTCATCCTTTTCACCCTCAATTCGCAAAACAAAATTTTCTTTGAAAGAATCATAAGATCCAAGATATCCAGGACTAAGAAAATTAAAAAGACTCCACAGTTCCATTAAATTATTCTGTATTGGAGTTCCAGAAATTGCAAGTTTATGATTTGCACGAATAGCATTAACAGACCGAGCATTAACAGATGAAGGATTTTTAATAGTATGAGCTTCATCTAAGATAACATAATCAAATTTTTGCATAGCAAAAAGTGCTAAATCATTCTTCAAAATACCATAAGAAGTGATAATTAAATCATAATTTTTTAAATTAGAAACAAATTTTTTATCACCTTTAACCCTCTTAGAACCATGATGCAAATAAGCTTTTAGTTCAGGGGAGAATTTTTTAATTTCATTATTCCAATTAAAAATCAAAGAAGTAGGAACAATAATCAAAAAAGATTTCTTCCCACCATCATCTTTGATTTTTTGTAAAAGACAAAGAGCCTGAAGAGTTTTACCAAGGCCCATATCATCAGCTAAAATTCCATTAAAATTATAATCCTTAAGAAAATTCAGCCAATCATAACCTTTCTTCTGATAATCACGAAGATTAGCAGTAATACTCTTAGAAACTTCAACCTCTTTAATCTTTTCAAAATTTTGGAACTTTTTCAAGGCCTTCTCAGATTCTTCATCAAGACTAGTATCTTTAGACAAATTAATTAAAGATTCTAAAACAGGAGCATGATATTTTGATAGTTTAGTACTACCATCGTCACTTTTAAAAAAACCTCTAAAAGCACGAAGTTCAGAAATCCAATTTACAGGAATAACACCCTTCTTATTATTACCCAAATCAACAAACCTTTTGTTCTGAAAAACTGCTTCCAGAACTTTTTCCATAGAAGCCTTATCCTTACCAAAACGAATTTCTCCCTTAATATCAAACCAATCAACATTATTCCTTACTTCAAGCATCATACCAGGACGACCTTTAGAAATTTTAAAATTGAACAAATTTTCCTCACCAAAAATACCAATACCATAATCTTTAAGATTAGGAATTCCATTAACAACAAAATCAATTAAATCTTGCTCTAAACTAAACTCATCATAATGCTTATGAGTCACAACACCATTCTCATTTAGAAGTTCAGCAATACGATCCTCTTCTTCCAAATCTCTAGAAACATCATACAAAGTATCGTCTTTAACAATAACCAACTCTTTAGTATTAGAAAAATAATCTACTTCACGACCAGCATAATCAAAACGTAAATTTACCAAAATTTTAACACCCTTACGTTCCAAATAAAGTTTAGGCAAAGGAATAACCGATTTCTCTTCACGATTAAAATCATCAGACACCTTAAATTCAAAACTATCCAAAACATCCTGATAATACTTACTAAAAAAATCCTTTAATTCAAGCTCAGTCAAAACAAGCTCTTTAGGGAAACGAACAATATTCTTAACAGCATCAAGACGAGAACATTCCTTATGTTGATAAAAACATCGTCTCTTATTATCAAAAACCCAAAGACTATTCATACCAAGCTCACTCAACTCCATATTACATAAACTAACTTCACGCTTACCAGAAATAAAAAAAGGCTTAAGAGTATAAGTAGAATCAGAATTCTTAGAAGTATCCCAACGAATATGAAAATTTTCCTTGGCAAAAGTAGCACCAAGAATCAATTCCTGTTCAACAAAATACAACTCCTTAAACAAAGGCATCATATAATCAGTATTTACATCATAAAAACGATTTTTAGAAAAACCACCTCTAGAATAACCCATACCAAAATTTTCTCCAGTAATAATAAAGCTCAAAAGACGACGAACACTATTACTAACATTCAAACGATTAAAATCAAAATCCTTACCAGTAAACTTCATAGGCAAAGAATAAGAACCATCATTTTTGATAACACCACGCTGCAAACGTAAAAGTTGGCTATTATTATTAAAATCCTCAAAATTAAAATAAATCATATTTTTTTGAGAATCTTTACTAACACTAGGAAATAAATCCTTAAAATAATTTATACCACCAAACGTTTTACGCTTATCAGCTAAAGTAGCCAATAAAGTCTTTGGACGAGAATTAAAATCATTTTTCTCAGATTTAAGCATCTTATGAATTAAAACAGCACCAGCATGAGCACAAGCTTTTGCTTCAGAACGATGCGAACAAGTACAGAAATGTAAAAACTCATTATTAACAATCTCAATACTAACATCATAACTTTTACCATTATGACGAATTAAAACATTAGATTCAGATTTAGAATCAATACGCTCACGAGATATATCAAAAGAATCATAAATACCAACGGCATCAACCTGTAATTTCTCATTAACAAAACTTTGCCAAACAGGGATTAAATCATCACGAAGACCAAATTTAGACAACATACCTACAACATCAGATTTTTTTACTCTTACGATTTTCCAAAAAGGAAAAGAGCATTTAAAAAGATAACCTAAGAAAATTATTTTTCTATAAATATTTTAGAATCATTAATAAGAATTCAAAACAAAAAATCCTTTTTATCCTATTACAAACCCAATCCGAATAAAATAAGTCCAATTGTTAAACCAAATATAAAATTAAATATTTTAATTTTTACTGCATCTTTTATTGAAAATCCTAAAATTGGTAAAAGTCCATGCCCATCTTGAATAATTGAATTTGCCAATAAAATTGAAAAAGGAACTAATCCTTGAGAGAACATTACAATTAGAAATATGTTAGGTCCAGAAATGGGCAATAATGCGATAAGAGATGCTAAAATTAAAATATAAATCATATTCATCCCACTAATAGCCAATGTGATTTTATCTTGAAATAAGCCAATTACAAATATCGCTATAAAAATCCATAAGAATATTTTCCAAATATGTTTTTTTAATATATGTTTATAGATATGTTCTTTAATGAAATGATTAAATTCAAATTCTTTATCTTTATGATATTTAATCTCACATTTTTCAGCAAACTTCATATTAGTTTTCTTTTTATAATAATCTGCTATATAAGCCCCAACAACACCCAATACAAACAAGATTAAAGTTAGTGAGATAACCATTGACCATGAAATTGATCCTTGAATTGCCATTGAAAGTAGTAATAATGCTTCATCACCACTTGTAGAAATTATTACAGCAATTATTCCTCCAAATCCCAACAATCCAGCCATATATAGACTATCCATAGTAAATGTTCCAATACAACCAGGAATAATACCAAAGAAAGAAGATGTTAAATATTCAACAAATTTATTCTTTTTAACAAATTTAAGAATTTTATCTTTATATTTTAAAACCAATAGTTCTACAACTATCATTAAAATAAAAATAATAAAAGTAATAACTAAAGATTCCTTTAAACTTGATAAGAATATTGGTTTTATTTCCATACTAATGTCCACAACCTGAATCTAAATCTTTAAGATTATCAATATTTTCTATTACTTCTCTAACTGTCCCATATTCTCCCGTTTTAAGAATAATATCTTGTTTATTAAATAATTCAATTGCTCTTCCTCCAATTCCAAGCGTAAAAATTACATCTGGATTAAATTTCATTGTCTGATCTACAGGTGTTAAATCTTGATTTGAATGATCAATTTTATTTTCAATTATCTCTAAATTTTTTGTTTCAGTTTCATAAATTGTAAAATAAGGACAATGGCCAAAGTGCTCACTCAATTTAGAATCAATTCCATTATTTTCATTTATTGCTATTAGTACTCTCATCTTTCTATCCTTATTGCTTTACCATTTATTAATGCATCTGCTATTTTTTCTCTTCCAATTTTTAATATTCTTGAAAATGTTGGCTGCGATATTTGCATTTCTGTCGCAGCACTTTTTTGCGGGATTTTTTCAAAATCAATTAATCTTATTGCTTCAAACTCTGAAATATTCAACACAGATTCCTCTAGTGTGATCATTCGTATTCCCGCTGGTTTGAAGTAAGAAGAATTAGGATTTCCGCTAATTCTTCTTTGTTTACATGGTCGTGGCATATTTATTCACAATCTAATTAGTTTGATTTGCGAATCCTCTACCATTACCCAATCTTCGACCAGTTCCATTTCCTCGTCCTCGTCCAACAGTTGGTTCTGCGCCTTCGCAATTTCCCATTTGCCGACCAGTCTTTGGTCCTTTCCCTTCAGGTCCTGTTCCGTCTCTATTTGCCATATTTTTTTGTCTCCATATTTAGTTATGAATATATATTCATTATACTATTTAAATGTATTGTTTTGGGTAGCTATTCATAATTGATTAACTAAGATATTTACAAAAAAAACTGTAAACAACTTCTATAAATATTAGATCTATACATTTTCAAACCAAAAACATATAAACCCTTATAATTTAATTAAATTATGGCATCAGTACCTCCAGGCGCACAAAAAATGAAAATCGATTATAATATCGATAGAAAAATTTATGATTCTTTTGTAAAAATTTGTAGTCGTAAAGGATATGCACCTAAAGTTATCGTTGAAAGAATGATGACAAAGTTTGTTGAAAAAGGACAAATTTAATTCTTCTTTTTCTAAAATAATAGAAAAAATTAACTTTTTTTATAAATTCATTTAACTAAACTATAATCTTTAGATTCAGTCCAAAATTTAAAAAAGTTATAAGTAAAACTTTCTACTAAAAATTCATTTATTATTGATATAACTTGCATTGGTTTACACCAAGATAACAGCAATACAATTTTTAATGAATTCATTTCTTATGATTTTGAAACAGATGAAATTATATTCTTTTCAGAAGTTTTTTCTCCTACTGACGAATCAATTAAAATGGTCATACCAACTTACTTTGAAGACGATATTAACGATTATAATCTATATTTTGAAATATTTTAACAATTAAATAATATTTCTATAAACTACTTATATATGGAAGTTCAAATTTCTATAAGCTTATTTATTACTTTTAAGAGAGTACTATTAAAGAACAACAAATCTCCGGAACATTTATAACTAAAATAACACTCAAAAGATGAGAAGTTTATATGGAAAGTAAAAAAATAATTAGCTTTGAGAAAAAATATGTATCCATTGTATTTTTGATTTTCTCAATTATGATCTTTTCAACAGTAAGTGCAGCCGATTGTAATAGTATTTCTGATGATTATAAAAATTATTTTATTGAGATATTAGGTAACGCAGATTTATTACATCAAATATATAATGAATTAGCTGAATTAAACAATAACAATATAACATATAATGACACCATATTAATTGATATAACAGACAAAAATTGGGATAGTAGTAAAAAAAGTTTTTCTATTAATATTGATTCTGCAATAAATTTTGATGATATGAATTTATCAACTTTCCCAGAAGATCCACTTAGCTTTTTAGAATATTTAAGTCCTATTAAGATAAATAATCAACCATTAAATACTACTAGAGTAGCTTTTGATACTTATTATGCTATTTTCAAAAGTACATCAATATTTCAAATAGTAAAAGACCTAAATATAACACAAGTAAGTTTTAATGGCACTTATTATGATGTAAATTCTGATACTGAAAATATAAAAAACATTTTTCATTCATTAGAACTATCAGAAAAATTACAAACTTTGAATAGTGATAATAGAACTTTTGACTTAGATTTTGATATAACCATAGACAATTCTTGTAATAAATCTATAAATCTTAATTTTAATTTTACGAATGATAATAAGATAATTATTAGTACAGAATTAGGAGGTAATTATATTGAAGGAGTTTTTTATTTTGACGATAATCTAATTACCTTTACTTTAGAATATAGTGGATTGGTAGTTTATATTGAATCAGAATTTGATGGTAATTCAGCATTGATTAGAGGTGGAATTGGTAGTATTGATAGTTATAATGACATAGAGTCAATAAAATTGAATAATTCATATGGAGATTTTATAATAAATGTGAGTAATGATAATTCTTCAAAGATAAATGTTAGTGGATTAATAGATTCAACAGGAAAAACAATAATCCCTAAAATAACAATTAATTCAGATAAGATGATTGTAAATATTCCTGCTTGTACCCGTTCTTGTTTTGTATTGTATTGATATCAATTATTGTTATTGCAACAGCAAGTGATATAAGTCAAGAAAGTGCATTATCTGAAATTAATGACAGAATCTTACATTCAGATAACATAACTAAACCCTATTACACTTCGGGAATATCTGAATGGAATTCATATTGGAATAGTTTTATTTTAAAATTAAATGATTCAAAAGAACTTTATCTCAATCTAATAGAAAAAACTGATTTAAGTTCAGGAGAAATTAATAATTTAGTTTTAAAAAAACAAAAATTACAAAGAGAAATAGAAATAATAGAAGGAATAATAACTCTTGATGAATCATTTGGATATAATGGATTGGAAAAAGCAATAAATGACCAATCAAAAACATCAAGTGGAGCAAATAGGTTAAGAGCTTATTATAATGATATAAATAGTCAGGTTGATTTTTTATTATCAGAAGAAATGCAATCTCAATCCTTTTCATCAGGAATTTCTGGGACTGGTCTTAAATCATCAATAAAAACTATTATGAATTTAGATGGGATATATCAAGTTAAGTCAGGAAGCAAAACTGTGAATATCTATAATGATGATGGAACAAAGAAAACAGATTCAGATTTAGAAGATGAGGCAAAAGAGATAGCTATAGATTGGGTCGGTGGTTGGTGGAATGCTCTTTTTGGTAAATGTAAAAAATTAGTAGGAAAATCTGAAGAATTTATAATTATAAGCAAAACAAGTGATGGGACTATTTTTGAAAGAAATTATATATTTAATTTTCTTGATGCAGGAATACAAACCTTTAATCCAGATAATTATTACTGTATTTTATCTGGTAATATGGAATCTTGTAATAAAATAATATATGAGGATTGGAATTCTAAAATATTAAATATTGAAGATATAAAACATGGCGAATCAGCTAATTACATAACGATTCCATTTAAAGAACATTATACTTTTATAGATTGGGGAGCAAATCTATCAAATATAGTCACAGACATTAAAGTAACTGCCCAATACCTAATAAACCACTATCAAGTTTTATTCAAAGATTACGATGAAAGCATTTTATCTGATCAGATTGTTAATCATGGTGATAATGCTATATCTCCAGAAATTCCCTTTAGAAAAAATTATAATTTTACAGGATGGAATTTAAATTTTACAAATATTAAAAGTAATTTAACCATAACAGCTCAATATCAAATAATTATATCTAATATTAGTGATGAAAATATTACATATAATATTAATTCTTCAGATGAAAATATAAGTATTGATATTAATGAAAATATAAGTATTGTAAAAATAGACATAAGCTCCTTAATAACAAATGGGACTGGTATAATTCCTAAAATAGTTATCAATTCACTTAATACTTATAATATCACCGTAAATATTCCTCAAACAAATATAAGTACTACAAATATTTCATGGAATGGAATAATTAATAGCCCAACTATAACAAATACATTAATTCCAGCAGTTGAAGGAAAAACAAGGACAAAAAGTATAGCAATAGAAATAGGATTTTTAGAAGGAACACTTCTCTTTGATGAAGCAGTACAAATCATTTTACCTCAACAAAACAATAAGAAAGTTGGTTATTTATTAAATAATACTTTCTCAGAAATAACTAATATTTGTAAAAATAATACACAAGAATTTGCAAATAATTTAAGTAATTATTCTGAATGTTATATTAATTCTGGTTCAGATTTAGTTATTTGGACAAAACATTTTACAGAATTTATAACATATGATGAAGTATTAGTTAATGTAGTAAATGATGTAATAGATGAAACCGACGAAACATCATCGTCTTCAGGTGGTAGCAGTAAAACATCTTCTTTAAAAAATACTTGTATAGCTCAATGGAATTGTACGGGATGGTCAGATTGTATTAATAATACTCAAACAAGATTTTGCTATGATAAAGAAAAGTGCTCTAAAATAGATATAAATAAACCAACAGAATCTAGAGATTGCATCCCAATAGAACAAGAAAAAGATATTATAGAACTTAATACTAAACCAATCAAAACAGGTTTTGGATTAGGAGCAGTTATTGGTGACAAAACTTCTCAGACTTTATCAGTATTTATTATATTTATTATTATATTATGTTCTCTAATGATATTGGTATATTATAAAATTTTATAAAATTAAAATTAAAGAATCTTTAGTAAAAAATTTACACTAAAACTAGAAATCGTCTTCTTCTTTCTTAGCTTTTTTCTGCATATCAGCAATCCTCTTTAAAGCAGCACTAACATTCGCCTTCAATTGTATCATAGAATCATCTAATTGAGCTTTGTTTTTTGTCCCAGTACAAACTAATTTACCGTTACTAAATAACAAAAATGTAGCATTAGGTGAATCTAACTTGTAAACCAAACCAGGAAACTGCTCAGGTTCATATTCAGTATTTTCCAATTCCAAAGATAAAGTATTCAAATTCAATTCAAAATCAATAGCACCACTGGCAACAATATTTTGAACTGTGATTTTAGGCTTAATTGTAACATTAACACCTATTTTCTTTAACTGTTTAATAACCTGTTGAACAACCTCTTTAACTTGAGGAATAGATTTTGTACCAGTACAAACCAAATTACCAGATGAGAATACCAAAACAGCACTCTTTGGCTCTTTAACTCTTAAAACTAAACCAGGAAAAGTATCAGGATTATATTCAGTATTAGGTTGAGTTCTAGCTAATTTTGTTAAACTTACTTCCTTCTCCAAAGAAGTAGTCGCAACAATATTTTGAACACGTAAAGTTAGGTCTTTTTTACCACCTTTCTTAGATACAACCATTGAAATATTAACATAAAAATCATTTATAAAGCCTTTGGTTTATAAAGAGAATAATTATCTTTATTTCATAAAAACCTAACACTCTTTCTTAATCTCTTCAACACTAACAATATTCTCTATACTTCTGTCCGGTCTCAAACGTGTAATTCTAGGAAATCTCAAAGCATAACCAGAAGAATAAGTAGGTGACTTTTGAACATTCTGGAATTGAACTGTAACAACAACTTCAGGCTTAACAATAACATGCTTTCCATCCTCACTAGTAACTAACTCTTTCAAAATTGTTGTTAAACTCTCAAAACTAATATCATCAGAATCAACATTTTGCTCCAACTCTTTAATGCCATTACCAACCTTTCCAATATCCAATAATTCACCATCATAACCTCTACAAGCGACATCAAAACTCGTTAACCAACCAACACGCTTACCATTCCCCCATTCGGCTCCAGTAATCACTAAATCAAAATCAGAGTCAACAGGCTTCCATTTGACGCCATAACCAACTCTAGCACCAGGCTTATATTTCTTATCAAGTCCCTTAACCATCAAACCTTCCTGATTATCACTCAACGCTTTAGCAAAATACTCATTAGCCTCATCAATATTATCCGTAACTATCCTCTTAGCCAAACCAACTTTAAATTCCTCTTCCTTAACTAAACCAACTAAAATACCACGACGTTCCTCATAGCCCTTATTAATTAAATTTTCACCATCCAAATAAATAACATCAAAAACTCTTAATTCAACAGGTAATTTCTCAACTAATTTATCTATATCATATTTTCTCCTTATCCTTTGACTAATAGCTTGAAAATCAGTATACTTCTTAGTTTTCCTATCATATCCAATAGCCTCACTATCAATAATAAAGCTTTTAGCATCAATATGAGTCTTAACAAATTCAACAACTTCAGGGAACTGTAAACTAACATCTTCTAAACGACGAGTAAAAAGCTTAACATTACCATTATCATCTTTATTTATCATCATTCTAAAACCATCATACTTATACTCAAAAGCAGCAGGACTACCAACAATTCTTAACGCCTCCTCAGCACTCTTAACTTTAGGATAAAGCATCACTTTAACTGGTCTACCAGGAGATAATTTTATATCACTTAACTTATCAGAACATGACTTTTCAAAAACAACCGCCCAATCTGTAGCCAAATCATAAGCACCCTGAACTTCAGATCCATAATTTTTCTTCTCTTCACTATCAACAGGATGGAAACAACATTTAACAATAGAATCTCTAAGTATACCAACACCAACACCAATCCTTAAATCTCCTAAAACATTCCTAACTAAAAATTTTGCCTCAAGAGCAGATGCCAAAAGTAATAATTCAACGACTAAATCAATTTTAGTAGAGACAACCCCCTTACCTTCCAACTCACTAATCTTTCTAAAATTTCCAATAACTTTCTCAACTGTCAATTTTTTAACAAATAAAGCAGCCTGTTTTTTATGCTTACCAACCAAGTCATAAGCAATTTCCCCCAAATCTCCAACACGCTTAAATTCTTCCATAATTCTATCTTCACCAAATCCAGAAGCTTTACTAATAGCTTTAATCACCAACTGAGCACTCATTCCCAATTCTCTAGGATCATAATCAGCAAAAATTCGACCTTGTAACAGATAAATATACTCATACTTACCCTTAATCTTCTCCAAAAATTCACCAAGAATTGTAGTTTTATTCAAACCACCACTAGCATTATCCAAAGCAGAATACACATTCGCAATAATATCATAATCCATAACTAAATCAACAGAAAAGGCTTTTTATAATTTCACTTAATATTTCCCTTTTGCCAATCAATAATAATCTGTGTAACTGTTCTATTCTCATCTATCTCACCACCCTTAATTAAGTATTTTCTACTTTCACCAATCTTCAATAAAACATCATAATCTGAATCAGGACCCTCAAAACTAATACCATATTTCCTTTTCAATGCTTCAGGATTTTGTTTTCTCAAAACCTTAATAACTTCATAAGCAACTTTGTCAGGATTCTTCAACTTATGCGCATCTTTCGAAGCAGTCAATCCAACACGAATTTTAGAATCATATTTAGGAATAACACCAGGAGTATCCATAAAACGCAAATGCCCTTGTTTAATCCATTGAGTCTTCTTCGTCGTACCACTAAGACTACTAACTTTCGCCCGAGTTGCTGGAACTAAAATATTCAAAATACTAGACTTTCCAACATTAGGATAACCAATCAAAGCAACACGCATTGCCTGCTCATAATCAAGAGCTTTCTCCTCCAAAAATTTCAGAACCATAAGAACACTACCCTTTTTAGTCGCTGAAACAAAAAAAGCACCTTCATACCTATCTTTCAACTCTTTTAGATTATTTTTATTAATTAAATCACACTTATTAAAAACAAAAATAAGCTCCTTATCCATATCCTCAACTTTTCTCAAAACTTCACGATTAGCACTTTCACGAGGAATTCTCGCATCCAAAATAAACAAAACAATATCTGCATTCTTTAAACAATTATTAACAACTCCCCAATATCCCATAAAAAATAAACATAATCACAATTAATAAGCCTTTACACAATATATTAAATTATTCAATATTAATTTTTATTATTAAACAGTTCTAAAAAAATTCACCTAATCCCTTCTGCTTCTTTTTTTCATTAACCTTATCTAATTTCTGCAAAGCAGACTCAATTCTAGATTCAGAAAAATCATGTTTAGCCAAAATCTCTTTCAATTTATCCTTATCTAACTCAGGAAACTCAATTTCATCTAATTGTTGAGTTTCATATTCATGAAATAAACTAAAAATTTCTTGCCAATCGAAAACAAAATCATAAGTTCTTTTTACAAATTTAAAAATTTCAAACGGATATCTATATTTTCTAACAAGTTCCAAAGCTTTCTTCTGCCCTAACCCATAAACACCACCTGGATTATAATCAGTTCCAACCAGGATAGCAAGACAAATCAATTGTTCTCTATCAATACCCAAACGAGTCAAAACCTTAGAAAAATCAATGAATTCAGGATTAACTTCAATATATACACCAGATCTAGTTTTCCTTCTTCTAGAAAGTGTAAGATTTCTAATTAAATAAGGAGTAGCATATAACAAAGAATCATAATCCTGAGAAGCAGACGCCCAAACAATTCTTTTCTTAGCCAAACTAGCAGCCTCAGCCTCCCCCTCACTAGGAGCTTCAATAACAGGAATACCCATAGCAACCAAAAGCTCTTTACTCTCCTCAATGATGTCATCCGTCAACTTAACGGTTCTAGCAGAATATTTTCTCATCCCATCAACATCTTGAATCTTCTTCGCAGCTTCAAACTTGCTCATCGCCACCCTCTTAGCTTCTTGCCTTCTCTCAATTTCAGAACGCTTTAATTCAGGAGGTTTCCCATCAAAAACATAAACAGGCCTAACACCATCTAACATTAAATTAATATTTCTATAAAATAAACCAGATAAATGAGAAGTAATCCTTCCATTACTATCTTTCAACGGAGTTCCATCAGTCTGACGAATAGAAGTCAAAAATTGATATAATGCATTGTATGCATCAATCGCAATACTTTTACCACTAAGTTCAGAAACAGCAATTTCTCTTCTTGGAATAATATCACTAATATTCAAACCCATGATTATAAAATGAAAAGAAACTATTTAGATTTTATTATATAAATATTTATTCTTTATTACCTTCCGTATTCATTAATCGTATTAATTTCTTTTTCAACAACTTCAAATCTATCATCATTTTTTATTAAATCTTCTAAATGTTTTCGTAGCCTATTTAAAAAATAATAATAATATCCCTTTTTATATGTCTTTTTAGGAACTTTCTCCCCAATATAAAGACGAATATTATCTTTTGATAATTTATTATTTATAATATATGTTTCCATTTTTTTCACTAAAGATATATATTCAGCACGACATATTCGCCCAACATGAGTTTCTTCATAGAATTTTGGCATAATCATTTTTGCTAGATCAGAAACGTAAAGGACATCATCCTTAGACAAATGATTTATTGATTTTTCCTCATACATTTTATCACCACCAGTTTGCTTATCATCAACATTAAATATATACCTTCCATATTCATGATTAGCCTTATCCCTTTCAAGACCTTCAATATATGCTCTTGTTTCTGGATCTTCTGGATTAGGAGATAAGTCATGATCTAAAGTTCCTTCCTTAACAATTTTATAATAATCAACAACATTTCCTCCAAAAAGACTATTTTGCCCCTTTTCGAACCTTAGTTCTATTTCTTTTTCCATATTAGAAATTTTATTATAATCAAACAATTCTCCTTGTACATAAATAGAACTTGGCACTATTCCTTTTTCCATACTAAATTAAGTAAAAACATATATTTAAATCTTTGCAAAGTATCTACTGTCGAATGACACTATATAATCATAATAAATCTTTTCTATTCGTAATAAACAGATTCTTTATATAAATTTTCTATAAAATAATAAACCTTAAATAATATCCAGGGCTTTAATCAATATGAAGTATGATTTTATTCCAGTTGACTATAGTTATTTCGATTACGACGGCAAAAACTACATAAAAATAATTGGTAGAACAAAACACAAAACACAAATATGCTTAATAGATGACTATTCCCCAAACTTCTGGCTAATATTAAAAGAGAACTCTCAAAAAGAAGAAATTGATAAATTAATTGAGAAAATAAAAAAAATTACAATTGAGAAAAATATAAGAAATACAGAAATAACTGATATACAAATTCATACTAAAAAATTCTTAGAAAAAGAAGTAAAGGCAATACAAATTTTCGCAACAAATCATAAAGATTTACATGAAATAGCATCAGAAATAGGTGATAGTGAAATAATAAAACATAGAAGAGAATACGACATCAATATTTTATCAAAATACATAATGGAAAAACAACTAAATCCATTAACATGGTATACAATAGAAGCAACCCCATTAACAACAGAAGATTTTGGAGGAATAATAAACGTAATTGATTTAGAAGCAACATTCAGATTAGATAATTTTAAAGAATCTAAGGAACAACATGAATTCAAACCAAAAGTTTTAGCATACGATATAGAAACAAAAAGTGTGGAAATCGGGAAAAACCAAATCTTTATGATATCTTTATATGGAGAAAATTTCAAAAAAGTATTAACATGTCAAAATACTAAAGACAGACAAGAATATGTAGAATCATTTTGGACAGAAAAAGAAATGTTAGAAGCATTCATACAAAACATAAAAGAATACTCTCCAGATATCCTTTGTGGATATTTCTCAGATGGATTTGATTTACCATATATAAAAGCAAGAGCAGAAAAAAATAAATTAAAATTAAATATAGGAATAGATAACTCACAACCAACATTTTCAAAAGGACGAATACCAACAGGAAAAATAGATGGGATTGTACACATAGATGTTTTTAGATTTATACAATCAGCATTCTCTCAATATCTACAAACTGAATCACTCTCACTAAACGCAGTAGCAAATGAGTTAATAGGTGAACAAAAAGAAGACTTTGATTTTAATTTACTAGACAACATGACAGAAGAGACTTGGAAAAAAATGTTTTCATACAATCTACAAGATTCTAAAGTAACATACGATTTATTCTTTGCAATATTACCAGACCTAACAGAATTCACAAAAATAATCAAAGAACCATTATTCAATATAAGCAGAAGTACAATGGCAACAAATTGTGAAAATTATATTTTACATAACCTAAAAAGATTCAATGAAATAGCAGAAAAAAAACCAGGAAGTGAAAACATAGCAGAACGAAGAATGGAAGGAAAATATGCAGGAGCATTTGTATTTGAACCGATTCCAAACTTATACGAAAATATGGTAATGTTTGATTTTACGAGTATGTACGGATCAGTAATTGTAAGCTATAACCTAAGTAAAGCAACAAACATCAAAGACAAAGAATTCTCAAAAAAAAAGGGGATGTTCCCAACACTCTTAGAAGAAATAATAAAAAAGAGGAAACAATACAAGAAAGAATATGCAAATAATAAAAACAATTTAACAAAGGCAAGAAGCAACGCATATAAATTATTAGCAAATGCAAGCTATGGATACATGGGATTTTTTGGAGCAAGATATTATTCAAGAGAATCTGCAGAAGCAACAACACAGATTGCAAAAAAACATATATTAGAGACAATTGAAGAAATAAAAAACCAAGGACACCAAATAATATATTCAGACACAGATTCTATCGCATTTCTACAAGAAGATAAAACAAAAGAACAAATAATGGAACTACTAAAAACATTAAATAATAATTTACCGGGAATTATGGAATTAGATTTTGAAGATTTTTATAAAAGGGGTCTATTTGTATCAAAACGAACAACATCACAAGGAGCAAAAAAGAAATACGCACTACTCCAAGAGAATGGTCAACTAAAAATACGAGGATTCGAAACAGTAAGACGAGATTGGTGCCAACTAGCAAGAGAAACACAAAAAGGAATCCTAGAATCAATATTAAGAACAGGTAATGAAGAAAAAGCATTAAAGGAATTTGAAAGAATAATAAAAGAACTAGAAACTCGGAACATAGATAAAACACAATTAATAATCCAAACACAATTAAAAAAAGATATAAAGAGTTATGCCTCAAAAGGACCTCACGTAATAGCAGCTGAAAAAATGATAAAACAAGGATTGTCAGTTTCAACAGGAATGCCAATAAAATATTATATAGGAGAAATTAATTCAAAAACAAAAAAAATCGGAGATAAAGTGTTCCTACCACAAGAAAAAACAAAATACGATATAGACTATTATAAAAACAACCAATTAATACCATCAGTAGAAAACATATTTGAAATATTCAATATAAACATCAAAGATAAACTAAATAAAAAAAGTCAAAGCAGCTTAACAGATTTCTAATGAAACATAATAAAAAAACCTCAGTTATATTACTAACAATATTCGTAATAATCCAAATAGTAGGAATACTTGTTATAAATTCATACAGACCTATTGAAACACTCTCGACAAATGAAACAATCGTAGATTTACCATTCAACTTAAACGAAAACAATTCAGGAAATCCAATCTCCATTTTAACATCATTAGTCTTAGCAATATTCATAATATCAATACTACTAAAATATAAATTAAAATATATAATTAAATTTTGGTTCTTAATAGTTGTTGTAATATCAATCGGGATTACGATAAATGCATTTATTAAAGGAATCTTTACACAAAATATAACTTGGATAATTGCAATAACAACCGCTTTAACACTAGGTATACTAAAAGTTCAAATCCCAAACAAGTATATACATAATGCGACAGAAATACTAATCTATCCAGGTGTTGCAACAATACTTCTAGCAACAATATACACTTCAAATTCATCAATAACAAATATAATAACAATAATAACAATCCTGATAGGAATTTCAATCTACGATATCTGGGGAGTTAGAAAAAGTAAAATAATAACAAAAATGGCAAAGTACCAAATGGAAGAAGTAAAAGTATTTGGAGGATTAATTATTCCATCACTAACAAAAGAAGATAAATTAAAAATAAAACTTCTGAAACAAAAATATACAAATAAAAAAATACCACAAGAAGAAATTAAAAAAAGTAAAATTAAAACATCAGCAGCAATTCTTGGAGGAGGAGATATCGCGTTTACAACACTAACAATGGGAATATTCGCTTGGACATTCCCGCAACAAATATTATTCAATATACAAGGATTAATCCCAGCAATTTTTGTACTAATAGGAGCACTAGCAGGATTGTCATACATAATGTTTCTAGGTGATACAAAAAAACCATACCCAGCAATGCCTTATATTACAATAGGAATATTAGCAACATTACTTGTTTGGTGGAATGTATACTTCTAGTAAAGAATACCAATTGTCACATATTCAATATTTTCAAAACGGATTATACCATCAAAAAATTCGTTATTATCACCCTTAGTAATATAATAATATCCTTCAGCATCAACAGACTTTTCAACAACCCTATGAACAATCAACATCCCATTCTTATTAAAAGAAACAATATCTCCAATCGATATATCTTCAGGATTTTTAGGGACAACCCTAATACCATTAGCACCTTCATCAAGGACAGGTCTCATACTACCTGTTGGCTTATATGAAGATATTTTAGCATTATCAATACTGATTATCAATTTATCATCCAAAAGTGTAATATCATCCTCTGAAATCCAATCTGAAGGAGCATCCAAAGAATATTCATCTCCATAAGAAAACGGAGTTTCAATATCCGATACAAAGAATAAAGAGACAATAAAGCCACAGCTAAAGAATCCCAAAAAGAATATTAAAATAAAATCATATGCTTGCATATCACTTCATAGTAATTACAATATATAAACTTTATGTTTGTTATCTTTTCTTAGGGGTTACAATATGGGAACCTTTAAATAGTCTTATATTTATATTAAAATTAAGTAGTAACAAAATGGAAAATCAAGAATTAGTAAAAAAATTGAAAGGATATTTCGATCTAAATATATATGAGACAAAAGTCTGGTTAGCACTTTTAAGTAGAGGAATTTCTTCTGCAGGTGAAATAGCGGAAATAAGTAATGTCCCACGATCTAGAACTTATGATGTTTTAGAAGGTTTAGAAAAACGAGGATTTGTTATACAGAAATTAGGAAAACCTGTAAAATATATTGCAGTAAAACCAAATGTAGTTATTGAAAAATTGAAAAACAATACAATGAATTCAGCAGAAGAAAAATTAAAAACACTT
>Ga0307992_1000650_pt1 | contig 21520 bp, 21 predicted proteins | sample EllFjometagen133_FD_203162 | JGI IMG/M metagenome (GOLD analysis project Ga0307992, IMG submission 203162) | Marine microbial communities from Ellis Fjord, Antarctic Ocean - #133 | ecosystem: Environmental > Aquatic > Marine > Unclassified | place: Southern Ocean | collected 2014-10-08
AAGGTATTCTTTTTGTCAATACATATATCGGACCGGTACAGAAGTTTGCACCAAGACCCAATGTTTGATAAACTCGCATAGTGCGTGGGCCGCTAGCTCAACTGGTAGAGCAGCTGACTCTTAATCAGCAGGTTAGAGGTTCGATTCCTCTGCGGCTCACCAATAAAAACACCCCTTTTGCTAATAATTTTGTTAACAAAATTTTAGTTATGGTTTACGAACAAAACAAAGACCCAAATTCAAGCAAGGTGTATCCACCAGAAATGTTCAATTAATGGGAGGGTGGGCAAGTATTGCAATGGTAGAAAGGTATACACAGCAACTATCCCAAGATGATGCGTTTAAACACTATGATAGAGGATAGACTGCGCCAAACTAAAGAGAATAGCTAATAACAAGAATAACCCCTCAGAAATCAAAATCTGAGGGGTTATTCTTTGTGCCTATTAAAGCTAACAGATTAAATGAATAGTAAACCATAGCCCGCAAAGTATACCCGCATAGATTCTTGCCTGACACAAAAAATGACCGTTTTTTGAGCGTGAACTTTTACCCTATGTTTTGACCTGGGACATTGAGCAAAGTTGGTATTCTGGACAGAGTGAAAAGTTTGGGATTTGCCTCAGAACACGGGGCAGACGTTACTGTTCAGCCTATGATTTACTGATTATTCCTTTAATCATAGTATCGATACGCTCATTTGCCTTTACCCATAGAATTTTTGTCTTTGGGTTCTTGAGCTTGTATACACGGAAAATTTCATCTACAAATGCTTGACCTACGAAATCTACCCCTGTAAAGTCTAGAATTACCTCAGTGAAGCGTTCAAATCTAGCTAAGACCCTCTTGGCTTGTGAGCGAGATACAAGTTTTTCATCTCCATATTTTGTTAGTAACAACGGAACGTGCGTACCATTAAATGTATAGTCATATTGTTCCCCAGCAAATTCATTAAAAAGCTCCTCTAATGTGCGGGGTGATTTAGTAGATATCACCATTCTTACGTGCGTTCCTTTAGTTTCTTCTTCTTTGTCCTCAATTAACCAGTCTCCGAGATGGCTATGGGAGAAAAATAAATCTCCAGATAAGATTGAGAATCTATCAAAAATCCGAGAGGTATAGAAAATCCCCTCACCAGTATGGTTATCTGGGTCTGTTGTCAGTTTACCTTTACTTAATTCAAGTATTGCTTCCCTCTTATCTGAAAGTCTAAGTTCCATAGCAATTTTGTTAAAGATACCAATTCCGTTGTCAGAAACGAATATCATAACTTTATTAGGTAAATGAGTGTAGCCTATTATAGATTCCAACCCATCCGAATGGTCAACAATGTTATTGAACATCTCAGTGAAGCCGTAATTACAGATTCCTACGATGTTTTTATTGAATTGTTTGAAATAATCCTCAAAATACTGAGTCCAGACATTGTGTTCTTGTAAGTCCTTACTTATCTCTAAAGAAAACACCTTATCGGTAATAGGTTTAAGCGTATATTCTCTATTCCTCGTGTTGCCTTTTGCAGCAAGCAGTCCTTCCTTTATTAAATTCCGTATATTGTGGCTGACAGCCTGTCTAGATAATCCGAAATGTTTCATCGTCATACTAGATATTGATTTGGGATTATCCTCTACGTTATCTAGTATAAAATCACGAATTTTATCTGAATTTCGCATCGCTAAAATCCTTATTATTAATAGTTGTACATTAGCATTGTAAAATGTAAATCAACTATTGTCAAATATTATTGTTAGTATTGACAAAAAAAGACGTTATTATTGACAAATATAGACTGGTGCTTTGTCAACGGGAGAAGGTTCAATAGTTATGTATGCAAACTAGAGCATAGACAAATAGGAAAAGGGGAGCACGCACGTCAAATTGATAAATTAATTAGATTACGATAGCATACGATTACAATAACAGAATTGGATAAACCAGAATGGAGGATAGTTTGAGTAAAGCAAAAGGGAAAAAAGAGAAGGAAAAACTCAATAATCAGTCTAAGAAAAAGAAGTTGTTACAAACGAAAGAAATGCAAAAAGCTAAGGAGTCTAATAAATAACATAATCAATTATTTGAAACACCTTAAAGCAAACCCCTTGCATGCTCTATACTACTGTCTTATTTGAAGACTGGAGCATAGACAAATAGGAAAAAGGGGAGCACGCACGAACCAGAACAGATAGACGCTATTGTTCTACAGTTAGATAATGAATTACTGATATTCCTGATAAGCAAGACCATCGTACTTGTCTTGAAGAATCTGGTCGATGCCTGTGCTGATTCCATCCAAGTTGTAACTTATCCTTTTCACCAACTCTGGGAGTTCACGCAAAAGCTCGATTAGTAATTTTTCATCAACCTCTTTTGGATTGCCCTGTGAATCAACAGGGTAACGGAAACGCTCTGAATCTGGGTCAATTTCTGCAAACTTATTAAGGTCAGCTTCTAGAGAGTCATAAGCTCGTATTATCTGTTCAACATATTCCCTACTTCTAGCAAAACTTGGGTCAACCTGCTTGTCCGCTTCTTTCAGACAGTCCCTACAAATACTCCATAACTTATAGATGTCGTGACCACTTGGGAAAGGCTTAGCAATTTCTAAGTACTCCCAATTGTTCAATATTATTTCCTTTAATATTAACTCTATGTAATGACGATAAAGGAAGATAGTGGGAAAAACCATAAAATTCCGTCTCTCAGTCTTAATCATATTATCAATGAGTACGTTTACCGCCTCTTCGTATTCTATTGTAAAGTTACTCCAATTTACTGGTGTCATTTGCATTCACCTTTTTGGAATTGGGTCAATTTACAATAGAGGAGGGCTATTGACAATACGTACTAGCGGGCATACTATATTAAATAAAGAAAAGCAAGGCTTGGCTGTGTATGTCACTTCAACAAGGATTACATAATCTAAGGAGGGGAATCTAACATGCAAATATATGTGGGTAGCCTACCGTATGAGGTAACTGAAGAAGACTTACGGGAAGAATTCGGGGCTTTTGGAGAGGTAGCTTCTGTAAATATAATAACAGACAGGGATAGTGGGCGACCCAAGGGGTTTGGCTTTGTTGAAATGGCATCAAAGTCTGAGGCTGAGGCTGCCATCGCTGGCCTTAACGGGAAAACACTTAAAGAGCGGACTATTGTGGTCAATGAAGCTCGTCCTCGTAAGTAGAAACGGCGGCTTCCGTGATAGTAGAGGTGGCGGATTTGGTGGAGGAAGACAACCAAGATAGTAGACTGCCCCTTTAATGTTGTTGAGGCCCACCCTCTTTCAAAAAACCGCTGGAGCGCTGCACACTGCAAGGCTAGAACGATCTAAACGCGTCCCTTAAAGGAGTTGGGAATGCCAAAGTATGCCAAAGGGCAGCGAATACAGATTGTTTCAGCAATAGACAGCGAAGGGAATCCAAAGTATCCAGATATGGAGACCCACATCGGCAAAATTGGTGTTATCATAGAATACTACAGCATAGGATTTCAGGGAGAAAATCTCCCGAGTGATTACTATGTATATGAAATCCGACTAGATAGCGACAATAGTATTATGGCAATACCAGAAGGTGCAGTGAGACCTTTGATTGCTTAGCCTATTTGTATAAAAGGTCTAGTTAGTACTAACCTAGCGGCGCCTTATAAAACTTCAAGCTATCGTGAAAGGTAACTGACCTCGTATACCTCTGGACCATTTCACGGGACTCCCATCTGCCTAAGTGTTTTCAGACCTAATCATAGTCGACGGGTTCATCCATACCCTTTCCAGGTTTAACAGTTGAAACGGGTCCTTCGTATTTGGGGGTCTCAGTTAGGCACAACATATGACTGGATTTTTGCTAACAATTTGCTAATAGACCGAATGAAACGCAATATAACTAACTGGTATTCTACGCTCAAAACAGGTTTTGGGGGTTTGATACAATAAAGTAACATTCCCCGTACCTCTACCATATATCATACGATAGAAATACGGGGAATCTATTTGCCTTGTGCAGCCCAGGTTATCTTGATATGTAACCCCCGTCGGCAACAAATTCCGAACCGGTAACCCAATTAGACTCGTCGGAAGCAAGATACAAGCTGGCATAAGCAATGTCAATTGGTTTACCAATACGCCCGAGCGGGTGCATCTTCCCCACCTTTTCAAAATACTGCGCCGGCGTCATTCCTGAGTCCTGGGCCTCTTTCTCGGTAAGCTCGGTATGAATATAGCCGGGGTGTACCGAATTGACCCGAATATTGTATCCGGCCTCAGCGCAGGAAAGCGCTATCGCCTTAGTAAACGCCCTTACCGCTCCTTTGGAGGCACAATAAGCAGGCAACTCTGCCTCACCCACCATAGCATCAATAGACGAGATATTTACTATTGAGCACGGCTCGCCGTTATCCTTCATAGCCGCAATCGCATATTTACAGCCCAGGAAAACCCCGGTTGCGTTTATATTCATTATGAAGTTCCACTCATCAAGGGAGGTATTCTCTACTGTTTTCGCCAGGGAAACGCCGGCGTTATTAACGAGAATGTTCAGCTTCCCGTATTTCTTGGTGACCTCGTTGAGCACCTCTTTCCATCTATTCTCCTCGGATACATCAAGCTGTATAAAAGTGGCCTCGCCGCCCTCTTTTTTGATACTCTCCGCCAGCGCTGTTCCTACATCCACCTTCTTCCTGGTCGTGATGACAACCTTTGCCCCCTCCCGAGCAAACAGCTCAACGTGTCCTTTCCCGATACCGGCAGCACCTCCGGTTATCATAGCAACTTTACCATCCAGTCTTCCCATTTTCTTGTTCTATACCCCCGTACCTTTATTTTTGACTGATAACTGCAAGCGCAGGCACTTCTTACCCAAACCCACCAACGCGTAACCCATCCCCACTCATCATCTACCTATCCTCAGTTATCTTCGGCAGCCTTTTGAGTATGCCTTACAGGTTATAGTCTATTTCACTGATGATGTCAATAGTAAAATGCCCCGCTATAAACCGGAAGCTAAGTGTTGCAAAGGTATGTCGGGAAGATTAAAATAGAAATCAATGAGCATTATTGTTTCCGGTTCTTTAGCATACGATAGGATTATGGACTTCCCGGAGTACTTTTCCGACCACATCCTTCCTGAGAAGTTACACGTTTTGAATGTTTCCTTTACCGTAAACGGTATGGTCGAGAAGCTCGGCGGTACCGCGGGCAACATTGGCTACGCCCTCTCTCTGTTGGGGGAAAGACCGGTAATTCTGGCTACCGTCGGCCACGACTACCAGAGGTACTTCGAATCGCTGGCGAGGAAGAATATCGCTTCCGACAGTATCAAGATTATTGAAGAGGAGTTTACCGCCAGCGCCTACATCACCACCGACCGGGCCGATAACCAGATTACCGGCTTCAATCCCGGGGCAATGAAATACCCATCCTGCTTCAATTTTGACAGGGTCAACCCGCAAGAGAGCATTGTCATTATCGCCCCGGGCAATCTTGAGGATATGATAAGCTACTCCCGGATTTGTAAGTCCAGATGTATCGACTACATCTTTGACCCCGGTCAATCACTGCCCATGTGGAATGCACAAGAGCTTATCCGATGTATAGACGGCTCCAGGATACTTATCTCCAACGACTATGAGCTGGAACTGGTTATTAATAAAACTGGCCTTAACAGAAAGAAACTGTTGGATAAGACCAAGATTATCATTACCACCCTGGGAGAAATGGGGTCCCGTGTCTGCACCCCCGACCGCGAGATAGACATCCCTGCTGCCAAAGCGAAGGAAGTATTAGACCCGACCGGTGCCGGCGACGCCTACCGGGCCGGACTAATCAAGGGTCTGATCGAGGGCAGGGACATCGAACAGTGCGCAGTGATGGGAAGTGTCTGCGCTTCCTTTGCCGTGGAGTGCTATGGCACTCAGGAGTACCATTTTAACCTGCAGGAATTTAGGGAGAGGCTCGATAAGTACTCCGGCTAGAACCTTGACCAGGCACAGCCAATCGAGTATCCCTACCCGTATATTAACCCATCCCGGTACGTCGGCGGAACGGAGAACTGTATATAAGGAGGCAGGTATGTTATTGCGCCCCAAGACATGACCGTGTTATAATTCTGGCAGGTGAAGAATGAGTTGCGAAGTGGGTTTGAATCCCACTTTTTTGTTCTATGGGGATAACAAATTGGGGGGCTTAAACTAAAGATGAAAAGCGACTTTGTGATCGCCATCACGCAGCTCTCGGCTGAAAAGAACTTGCCTCCGGAGGTGGTTATCAAGGCAGTCGAGACGGCCCTGGTATCAGCCTATAAGAAGGACAGCTTCACTGCCAACCAGAATGTCTCGGTCAAGATTAATCCCAGTACCGGCACGGTGCAGGTGTGGGCTGAGAAGACTGTAGTCGAGCAGCCATCTGATCGCCGCTGCGAGATATCGCTGAACGAGGCGATGGAGATTAAGCCGGATATTAAGATTGGAGACACTATCGAGGTTGAGGATACCCCTCACAATGCCGGACGTATTGCCGCTCAAACGGCCAAACAGGTTATCCTCCAGCGACTTCACGAAGCGGAGCACAATGCCATATTTGAGGAATACGCTGATAAGGAAGGGCACATTATCAACGGGGCGGTGCGGCGTATTGAGCCCAAGCAGGTTTTCATTGATTTAGGTAGGACAGAGGCAGTACTGCCGTCGATTGAGCAGATGCATAGTGAGAGGTACCGGATTGGGCAGAGAATCAGGGTCTATCTCCTGGAGGTAGCCCAGACAAATAGAGGGCCTCTGGTAATAGTATCACGTTCTCACCCGAATTTGTTGCGAAGGCTTTTTGAGCTGGAGGTCCCGGAAATCGGTAGCGGCGCAGTCGAGTTAATATCAGTCGCACGCGAAGCCAGCTTCCGGAGTAAGGTGGCGGTGGTGGCTCGCCAGGGAGGCATTGATCCGGTTGGTTGTTGCGTTGGGTTGCGTGGTATCAGGATACAGAACATTGTTAATGAGCTAAATGGGGAAAAGGTAGACGTCGTAATGTGGAGCCCAGATGCTCCTGCTTTTATTACCAGTGCCCTTAGCCCTGCCAAGGTACTAAGCGTTGAGATAAATGAGGATGTGGCCACTGCAATTGTCCCTGACGGCCAGCTCTCATTAGCTATCGGTAGGGAAGGACAGAATGTCAGGCTGGCTGCCAAACTCACCGGATGGCGTATTGATATCAAGAGTGCTTCAGACGCTGAGGCAGAAGCGAAAGCCAGGCCGCTACCAGCCGAAACGGAAGAAGCAACTGCAGTTGGTGAGGAGCTTGCTGGTGAAATACCGGCTGCTGAGGGGTCGGTCTCGATAGATATCGAAGAGGTAGGGGAAGAAGAAGTTGGTGAGCCGCTCGAACCGATAGGTGCTGAGGTTCCTTCGCTCACTTCCGAACCAAAAGTAGCCGCGGTGAAAGCCAAGATTAGATTTGCTGAAGAGATTATAATTCCGCAGCCGATTAAGCCTGGGGCCAAATCAAAGAAGAAAAAGAAGAAGGGTGTTTCAGGCAAGGAAAGCGCTGAGGATGGCATCAAAATTAAGAAACTGCGCCGAATGCAGGGAACCATAGAGGTTGATGGAGAGGATGAAGAGGATGAAGAGTATTAGTCAGCGTATACCGCAACGCACCTGTGTGGCCTGCCGTCAGATAAAACCGAAGCGGGAGTTAACCCGACTGGTCTGTGTTTCCAGCGGAGCCGTTGAGGTTGATACCAGCGGCAGGAGACAGGGACGTGGTGCTTATTTATGCCGTAATCTTGGGTGTTGGGAAGCCGGGTTAAGGGGTAATCGGCTGGATTATACTCTGCGGACCACTATTACCAAAGAAAATCGGGAATGGCTTATGAAGTACAGTAAAGACCTTCTGGAGGAGTAAACCGATGGCAAGAGTAAATAATTCGGCTGATAATCCAAGTTCTGCCGGCAGAATGCAGAGTGATGACTCACCATCAGCAGAGTCGCACCCGATTGAAATTCCAGCTAACCTCAGTGTACGGCAGCTGGCTGACCTTCTGCAGACTAGTGAAATAGATATCATTAAACAACTAATGCGAAATGGCATTATGGCCAATATTAACCAGGTGGTTAACTATGAGGTGGCGGCGGCTATAGCGGCAGGTCTTGGTTACCAGCCATGCCTGCAACCCCAGGCAATCCGAAAGCCGGGCGGTGCTATTAGTAGGCCTAAGAAAGGGCAGGGGCTCCGGGGTAAAGAACTCAAGGGTCTAAAACCGCGCCCTCCCATAATTACTATTATGGGACACGTCAATCATGGCAAGACCCGGCTCCTGGACGCTATTCGACAGACCAATGTAATGGAAGCTGAAGCCGGCGGCATCACCCAGCATATCGGCGCCTATCAGGTAGAGGTTAACGGGCAAAAGGTTACCTTTCTGGATACACCAGGGCACGAGGCTTTTACGGCGATGCGAGCTCGGGGTGCTCAGGTGACCGACATCGTTATCCTGGTAGTAGCCGTTGATGATGGAGTAATGCCGCAGACACTGGAGGCTATTGACCATGCACGAGCCGCCGGTGTCCCCGTAATAGTAGCTTTAAATAAGATTGATAAGCCTGGTGTCAACATCGAGGTGACCAAGCAGAAGATGGCTGATGCCGGTCTGGTTGTTGAGGAGTGGGGGGGCGCTACAATCTGTGTTCCCATTTCAGCAAAAGAGAAAACAGGCATTCATGAACTGCTGGAGAACCTTTTGCTCATAGCTGAGCTGGAGGAGCTTAAAGCCGATCCTTCTCAGCCGGCACTCGGGGTAGTTGTTGAAGCCAAAATGGACAAGACCAAGGGACCCCTGGCTACGGTGCTGATTAATAACGGGACATTAAGGCTTGGTGACACCATAGTGGGCGGCACAACCTGGGGCAGGGTAAAGGCTATGTTCAATGATATGGGCAAGCGGGTGAGAAAGGCTGAACCGGCTACTCCGGTAGAGATCCTGGGCCTAGGCAGTGTGCCCCAGGTGGGCGATACTCTGAAAGCGGTGTCCAATGAAAGTCAGGCGCATAAATTGATAGAGAAACGGCTAGAAGAGAAGCAGCAGGAGCCAAGGGCAGTTAATCTCAGCAATCTCTACGACCAGATCAGCACCGGACGGGTGAAGGAACTTAATATCATCCTCAAGGTTGATGTTCAGGGTAGTATTGAACCGATAAAGGGTTCTTTGGAGGAGCTTGGAACAGAAGAGGTTCAGGTTAGAGTTATCCATAGCGGCGCCGGTAATGTTACGGAAAGTGATGTTATGCTGGCCACTGCCTCTAAGGGAATAATCATTGGTTTTGGTATCAGTGCCGGATCGGGAGCACGTCGCCTGGCCGAGATAGAGGGGGTAAGCACCCGTTCTTATGATGTGATTTACGACTTGATAAATGATGTCAGCAGCGCGCTTAAAGGTATGCTGGAGCCTTCTTATGTTGAGGTCATTGAGGGACGGGCTGAGGTACGGGAAGTTTTTTCTGCCGGTAGAAAAGAAAAAGCGGCTGGAGCCTATGTTACTGAGGGCAGACTGAGCCGCGGTGCTTCAGTCAGATTGCGGCGTGGGGAAAAAGTGGTATGTGAGTCTACTGTCAGCAGCCTCAGGCGCTTCAAAGATGATGTCAAAGAGGTAGCCACGGGCTACGAGTGTGGTGTGAGTATCAAGGACTTCAACAATTTTCAAGTCGGTGATATATTGGAATTCTTCAAGACGGAAATTAGACGGTGACGGTCCTAGCGGGGAAATATTGTGACGCATCGTATTGAGCAAGTGAATAAACTCCTCCGTCGTGAACTCAGTGAACTGCTTCAGCATCAAGTCAAAGACCCTCGGATTGGTGCCTTTATTGCGGTGACCGAGGTCTCTACTTCTCCTGACCTGAAATATGCCAAGGTATTTATCAGTAATATCGGTAGTGAGGAAGAAAATCGAGAAATACTGGGTGTACTGGTGGCTGCTTCGGGTTTCCTGCGTAAGGAGATGTCGCGGCGTCTAAAGCTGCGGCGTATTCCCGAGCTAAGCTTCAGGTGGGATGATTCCATCAAGCGTGGGGACAACATCCTGAAGTTGATTGACCAGGCTATCGGGGATAATGCTGCTGAGCAGCATAGAGACTGATTGTGGACGGCATATTAAATATCAATAAGCCCCGGGGTATAACCTCATTTGGTGTCGTTGCCCAAGTCAGGCGGTTGATCGGAGAGAAGCGGGTGGGACATGCCGGCACCCTTGACCCGGAGGCTACAGGAGTCCTGCCGGTCTGTTTGGGCAAGGGAACCCGGGTTGTCGAATTTTTGGTAGATACCACTAAGGCTTATCGAGCTCAGATCGAACTGGGGGTAGTTACTGATACCGGTGACGCCAGCGGTCGGATTACCCGACAGGAAGACCCCTCTCAGGTCAGCCGGGAGCGCCTGGAGTCGGAGCTTACTTCTTTCTGTGGCATAATAGAGCAGACTCCGCCAATGTACAGCGCTGTCAAGCACCAGGGTAGACGGCTCTATCAATTGGCGCGAGCCGGCATTGAGGTTGAAAGGAAAAGCAGACCGGTGATGGTCTACAGCCTTAAGCTTACCAACTGGCAATCACCGGTCGCCACGGTAGAAGTAGTATGTGGCAAGGGCACCTATATTCGTTCACTGGCCCAGGATTTAGGACAAGCTCTGGGTTGCGGAGCTACCCTGAAAAACCTCTCCCGTTTAAGGTGTGGCCTCTTTGATATCAAGGAAGCCGTTTCATTAGACCAGTTTGAGACTGCCTGCCGCCACGGCTACTGGCAGCACTTCGTCTATCCCATAGATACTGTGCTTCTGGATTGGGGTGTCATTATCGTTGATGATGAGGTCAGCCAGTTCATTAGAAACGGGCGTCCTGTAGCCTTGAGTAATGACTATAGCGGGAAGGAAGGCAGTCCTTATCAGGGCTATTGCCGTGCTTATACCCTTGACGGCTGCTTCCTGGGCGTGTTACGCTTCAACCTGGAAAGAAATGAATGGCAACCGGAAAAGGTCTTTGCTTAGTTAAAGAGGAGTATATTCAGAAAATATTAATATCCTGCACATAATTGTTGTAGTAGTATGAGGTAGTACAACTAATCTAGAGGGAGGTAAAAAAGTGGGAGAACAGCACGAAGCATATTGTTTTAAATGTAGAGCAAAGGTACAGGCGAAGGACCATGAACATGTTACCCTCAAGAATGGGAAACCAGCGGTACGAGGGGTATGTCCTAAGTGTGGAACTAAGGTATTCAGAATCGGGCAGGGTTAAGCCGTAACTTGCTCTATAATGCCAGTTGATAGTACTAAAGACACAATAGGTGGTGAGGCGGTATTCCAGTCGTTAATCCGGACATACCATCTTATTTTGTGCAAGTGGCCTTTTATGATGAGAAAGGAGAGGGGTTAAACTGTGGGGAACATAAATGTAGCGATAATAGGGGTGGGTAATTGTGCTTCATCCTTGGTACAGGGCGTCCACTATTACAAGAAGGCGAAAGAAAGCGAACTTGTGCCGGGGCTGATGCATGTTAACCTGGGGGGATACCGTATAAGCGACATTAATTTTGTGGCTGCCTTCGATATCAATAAGTTAAAGGTGGGCAAGGACCTGGCAGAAGCAATCTTTGCTCCACCGAACAATACCTTCAAGTTTACCGATGTACCGGTGGCGGGGGTTAAGGTGCAGAGAGGTATGACCCATGACGGTCTGGGTAAGTATCTTGCCGGAAAAATAGAAAAGGCACCTGGTCCCACCGCTGATATTGTCGGCATTCTTAAAGAAACAAAGACCCAGGTGGTACTTAACTATCTACCCGTCGGCAGTGAGGAAGCGACCAAATGGTATGTTGAACAGGTGCTGGCGGCAGGTTGCGGCCTCATTAATTGTATCCCGGTCTTTATCGCCCGTGAGAAATACTGGCAAAAGCGTTTTGAGGAAAAGGGACTTCCGGTTATCGGCGATGATGTAAAATCTCAGGTTGGAGCAACAATTGTCCACCGTGTCCTCACCCGTCTTTTTAGGGACCGTGGTGTTAAGCTGGAGAGGACATATCAGTTGAACTTTGGTGGCAACACCGACTTTCTCAATATGTTGGAGCGAGAGCGCCTCGAATCCAAGAAAATATCAAAAACCAATGCGGTCACCTCACAGTTGGACTACCAGCTTGACCCCGATGACATTCACGTCGGCCCCAGCGATTATGTCCCCTGGCTCACTGACCGCAAGTTTTGCCATATCAAAATGGAGGGACGGACCTTTGGTGACGTCCCCTTGGATCTGGAGCTAAAACTTGAGGTATGGGATAGCCCTAATTCAGCAGGAGTGATTATTGACGCTATAAGGTGTTGTAAGCTTGCCCTGGACTGCGGGCTCAAGGGGTCTTTGACAGCTCCCTCTGCCTACTTTATGAAATCACCGCCCACTCAATATAGTGATGATGAAGCCCACCGAATGGTGGAAGAGTATATTATCAGTTGCCGGCAGGCTGGGCAGGCTGGGCAGACCGGACAGACCGGGCAGGAAGATAGTTCTTCCTAGCGATAACCCAAGTAAGGTGAGGAGGGGTTGGCCAATCATAAATGAAGATAGCGTTAGTCTCACCTTATGATTTCGCTCACCCGGGTGGTGTGGTTAACCATATCTGCTCGCTGGGTCGCTGCCTTACTGAGATGGGACACGAAGTAAGGTTTATTGCTCCGGCTTCCAAGGCTGTCGCTGACCTTGGTGACAGGTTTATTCCAATCGGCAAGCCCCACTCTATCCCCTTCAGTGGTTCTATTGCCCGTATTGCCATATCACCTATGTTGTCAACAACGATAACCGCTATGCTTGATAAAGAGAAATTTGATATTATCCACCTCCATGAGCCGTTGATGCCAATGATGTGTACTACCGTGCTCCGTATGTCCCGTACCGCCAATGTGGGTACTTTTCATGCTTTTGATGGCAAGGGATATCACATTGCCAAGCCCTTGGGCAACCTGTTTTTCAAAAGATGGTTCAGTAAGCTGGATGGTAGAATCGCCGTGTCCAGACCGGCTGCGGAGTTTGTCAACAAGCACTTCCCGGAAGAATACAGTATCATCCCTAACGGTGTCGATGTAGAGCACTTTCACCCTAATGTATTACCAATCGATGAGTTCTGTGATGGAAAGCTGAATATTCTGTTTGTCGGTCGTCTCGAAAAACGGAAGGGAGCCGACTATCTGCTTAAAGCCTACCGGCGGGTTAAACAGGAGATTCCCAACTCACGGCTGATTATAGTGGGGCCCGGGACCAGGCTGCGCCGCAGGTATGAGAGACTGGTCGATAAAAATGGCCTAAAGGACGTTGTTTTTGCCGGTTTTACCAGCTATGATGAGTTACCCAGGTACTATAAGACGGCTGACATTTTCTGTTCACCAGCTACCGGTTGGGAAAGCTTTGGCATTGTCCTGCTTGAGTCAATGGCAGTGGGCAAACCGGTAGTCGCCTCAAACATAGCCGGCTATGCCAGCATACTAACTGATGGTGTTGAGGGGATATTGGTACCGCCGAAAGATGATGGGAAACTGGCCCAGGCACTAATCTCTCTGATGAGTGATGAGTCATTGAGGCAAGAGATGGGGGCCAATGGGATACGCAAAGCAGCGGAGTATGATTGGAAGAAGGTTGCCCGCAGGGTATTGGATTACTATGTCGAAGTGCTCAACAACAAGCCGGCCTATAGAGAGACCTTCTCGTTAAGGAAGATGATCCTGGAAAAACTGAGCAGACCTTTTGCGGAAAGAAGAAGCCTGAATGGTAAAGCTAACCGGAGTTCGTAAGTCCGCCTACCACCTTACCGAGCCAGCAGTGCAGCTTCTGGTGAGGACAGGTATTACCCCTAATAACTTAAGCTGGTTAGGCTTTTCGATAGCCGTGGGGGCCGCCGTCCTCATTGCTACCGGGCATCTTTTCGTTGCTGGCTTCGTGGTGCTTGTTGCTGGCTTCTTTGATATGCTGGATGGGGCACTAGCGCGCCGCACTAACCGGGTCACATCATCCGGTGCTGTGCTTGACTCTATCCTTGACCGCGTATCCGAGGCGGTGCTGCTGCTAGGCATCCTGATTTTATACCTCTTATCGGATAGCTGGTCCACACTGGGGATACTGCTTGTCTGCCTTGCTTTAATCGGCTCACCGCTAGTAAGCTACATTAGGGCAAAGGCGGAAGCAATAGGAATAGAGTGCAAAATAGGATTGTTCACCAGACCGGAACGGGTAATTGTGCTGGTGGTAGGTCTCTTGGCGAGCTCTATCAACAACGCCTTAATAATCGCCCTGGCTATCATAGCAACCTTGAGCTTTGTTACCGCAGGGCAGAGGATGTTCTATGTGCTAAAGCAAACCAGAAATCAGCGTGGGGAAGGTTAACATAACTACAATAGTTTAGTCGTCCCTAGCGATGATTCCACATGTTTTGGTTGAAGTGACTACCGTCCATTGATTAAACTTAGAAGGAGAAATAATGTCGGTTATTGTTGTTATTGGAGCACAATGGGGAGATGAGGGGAAGGGTAAGATAGTCGACCTTTTGGCTGAAAAAGCAAGAGTAGTGGTACGTTTTTCCGGTGGTGATAATGCCGGGCATACGGTAATCAACCAACATGGTGAGTTCGGGCTGCACCTTATCCCATCCGGTATTTTCTACCCCGGGGTTACCTGCATCATCGGCAATGGGGTAGCAATTAACCCGGAGGTACTCATTGATGAGATCAGCCAGCTTGAGCAGCGGGGTGTGGACACTGGCAGGGTGTTTATCAGCGACCGGGCTCACCTGATTATGCCCTATCACACCCTGCTTGATGGTCTGGAAGAGGAATCAAGGGGAGGCAAGGCAATCGGGACCACACGCAAGGGTATCGGGCCCGCCTTTGCCGACAAGACAGCCAGACTGGGTATCAGGGTCGGCGATCTCCTGGAGAAAGAGGCACTGCTGGAGCGGTTGCGCTTTATCCTGGAGAGTAAGAACACTATCCTGACCAAGATCTACGGGGCTGAGCCTCTGTCAGTGGACAAAATCTATGACCAGTACTGTCGGTATGGGGAACTGCTGGCTCCTCGTATTCGGGAGACAGTGATAATGCTGGCGGAAGCACTGGGTAGGAATGAGCCGGTCATGCTGGAGGGAGCCCAGGGGGCATTGCTTGACCCCGACTTCGGCACCTATCCTTATACCACCTCTTCTTCACCCCTGTCCGGCGGCGGTTGTTTGGGCAGTGGTATCGGCCCTAACCGGATTGACAGCATACTGGGCGTCGTTAAGGCTTATTGCACCAGGGTAGGCAGCGGTCCAATGCCAACCGAGCTAGAGGATGAGATCGGGTATTCCATTCGAGAACGTGCCCACGAGTATGGTACTACCACCGGTAGGCCACGCCGCTGCGGTTGGTTTGACGCCGTAGCGACCCGCTTCAGCGCTTGGGTTAATAGCTTGACCGGTATTGCCATTACTCGCCTTGATGTCCTTGATACCCTGCCCCGACTGAAGATATGTACCGGATATAGACTGAACGGTGAGGTAATTGACTACTTCCCGGCAAGCATAACTGCTCTGGGTAAGTGTCAGCCTGTCTACGAGGAGTTGCCGGGCTGGCAATCTCCTACCAGCCACATCCGCGACTACGAGCAGCTACCGGAGCAGGCCAGGCAATACGTTGCCAGGCTGGAAGAGCTTACGTCCTGCCCGGCAAATATTATCTCGGTAGGTGCCGAGCGAGAGCAGACTATTTATAAAGCACCCCTGTTATTCTAGGAAACAGGGAAAAGCCGGGTCGCTCTCTAGATTACCTGCTGTATTAGGTTTGGTGCAGTAAGTAGTGTATGTGTTGTTACTTGGCAGCTCTAGCTTATCGGCAGGTCGATATGGTAGTCCTTCAGGGTATTCCTGATAGTGGCGGCTGTCTTTTCATCGGGCTCGACAAGGGGCAGCCGGGGACTGCCGACCGGGAAACCGATCTGGTTAAGGGCATACTTGGTTGGAACGGGGTTGGCGACAATAAAAAGGGCATTGATCAGAGGCAGCAGACGGCGGTGAATATCAGCCGCAATGCCGGTGTCACCAATCATAAAGCTATCAATCATTTTCTTAATCTGATTGCCAACCAGGTGGGAGGCGACGCTGATAACGCCATAGCCGCCCAATGCTAATATGGGCAGGGTATCGCTATCGTTGCCGCTCCAGACCAGGAAGTCATCTCGGGCACCGTCGATAACCCGTGCCACCTGTTCCAGGTTGCCGCTGGCCTCTTTCAAGCCAATAATATTATCTATCCGACTCAACCGGATGATTGTGTCGGCAGATAGGCTGACCACGGTACGTGATGGCACGTTATACAGGATACAGGGCAGGCTGGTGCTCTCGGCAATTGTCCTAAAGTGCTGATACAGTCCCTCCTGAGTAGGTTTATTATAGTAGGGGACTACCAGGAGACAGGCATCGACCCCGACGCGCTCGGCCGATTTGGTCACCTCCAGAGCTTCAGTAGTGCTGTTGCTCCCCGTTCCAGCCACAACCAATCCACGTTCACCTACAGCTGATTTTACCTCAGCAAAAAGGCGTAGTTCTTCATCTCGGATAAGGGTGGGGGACTCCCCGGTCGTGCCCACCACCACCAGTCCTTCACTCCCCGAGTCAAGCAGAGCCAAGGCTAGCCTCTTGGTTTGCTCATAATCAACTTCCCCTTCCTGATTAAAGGGGGTTACCATTGCCGTCAGCAGCCTTCCCGGTTCTCTCATTTCTCACCCTCCATCGGATGCAGCCATTCTCTCTGAATCATTTCCTCAGCAATCTGGACGGTGTTTAAGGCTGCTCCCTTGCGCAGATTATCAGCAACAATCCACATAACCAGACTACTGGGGTGAGACACATCCCGGCGGATACGCCCGACAAATACCTCATCGGTACCAGCAGACGGCCAAGCTTGAGGATAAAGGCTGATTGGAGAGTCGTTCAGTATCTTAACCCCCGGGGCCTGGGCAAGAATTCGCTCGGCATCATCGGGGGATATCGGATGAGAGAATTCCACACAGACTGACTCACTATGACCGGTAAAGACCGGGACCCGCACACAGGTAGCCGAAATAGCTATCTCATTAGCATGCATTATCTTCCTTGTCTCTTCCACCATTTTCCACTCTTCTTTGGTGTAGCCATTGTCCAAAAAAACGTCTATCTCAGGCAGTACATTAAAGGCTATCTGATGCGGGTAAACATGAGGAATAACATCCTGTCTGTTCAAGACCTGCTTGACCTGCATTGTCAGCTCTTCTATGGCGGCTGAACCGGTACCCGAGACTGCCTGGTAGGTATCGACGATAATACGCTTGATTGGGTTAACCTTGTGTAATGGATACAGAGCCACTACCATCTGAATAGTGGAGCAATTGGGGTTGGCGATAATACCGTTATGCTGCTTGATATCCTCGGGATTAACCTCAGGCACTACCAGGGGAACCGCCGCCACCATTCTAAAAGCGGAGCTATTGTCGACAACTACCGCTCCTGATTTGGCAGCTATCGGTGAGAAGTGGCGGCTGATTTCAGCGCCAGCCGAAAATAGAGCGATATCTATTCCTTGGAAGGACTCGGCAGTAGTCTCCTTGACCTCAATCTCCTCACCGGCAAAATACAATTTCTTGCCTGCGGAGCGGTCGGAGGCGAGCAGTTCAATCGATGCTATCGGGAAATTGCGCTGCTGCAGCACCTTGATGAACTCCTGTCCGACAAGCCCGGTGGCGCCAACAATAGCTACCTTGTACTTCTTCAAGCCTTTTCCTCCAGGCCAAGCAGGGTATCCAGACCGTAGATTAGCCCTTTGTGTCCGACCACTTTCTCTACAGCCAGTATAACACCGGGCATAAAACACTCTCTACTGATTGTATCGTGCCGTATGCTTAGTGTCTGCCCCGGTCCGCCCAGGATTACCTCTTGGTGGGCCAGCATTCCGGGCAGTCGTACGCTGTGAATGGTAATCCCCTCCACTTGCTCCCCCCGGCTGGCGCAAACATTCTTCTGCTCCGCTGAGAGAAACGGCTTACCTTTAGCCGCCGCCATCGCTTGAGCAGTAGACAGGGCAGTTCCCGAAGGCGAATCAACTTTTAGGTGGTGGTGCAACTCGATAATCTCGGCATAGTCTAAGTACCTGGCGGCTATCTTAGCCAGGTGTGTCATCAGCACTGCTCCCAGGGCAAAGTTAGGTGCTACCACTGCCCCTACCTGATGGGCTTGTGACAGCCGGTCAATCTCATTAAGCTCAGCCTCGGTCAAGCCGGTGGTTCCTATTACCAGGTTGACCTCTTTGGCAGTGGCTATGCGCACTGCCGGCATAGTAGCTTGAGCAATTGTGAAATCTACCAGCACATCAGGCTGACAATCAATAAGGATGCGCTCAAGGTCAGAGGAAAGGGGTGCGCTACCGGACCCGTCAGGTAGTGGTAGGTTATCCTCCTTAGCCTCCAGTTCCACAGCACCAACAACCTGCATCCCGTTCTGGTGGCAGATGGCACTGATCACCTCCCTACCCATTCTACCCAAAGCGCCTTGAACGACTACCCTGACCGGTCGCATACCTACCCCCTTCTGTCAGGAGTATGCCTGGCGGGACCGCCGGGCCTGTCCCTGTGGAACGTATCCTGTTTCACGGGTGGCCTTTCCGTAGCCCTGGCTCCTCCTGATTCCCCCTCTGATGCCAGGGGTGAATCTTCAAGCACAGCCCGTCGTGACAGATTTATTCTACCCATACGGTCGATTTCAGTTACCTTGACCGTAATCTCATCACCCACTTTGACTATATCCTCAACATTAGCCACGCGGTAGTCGGCCAGTTCGCTGATATGGACCAGCCCCTCTTTACCGGGGAGGATCTCAACAAAGGCACCGAAGTTCATCAGACGCATTACCTTACCGGTATAGACGGTACCAACCTCGACATCCTTGGTTAAATTCTCAATCATCTCGATAGCCTTCTGGGCTGATTCCTTATCCACCGAGCCGATAAGCACAGTACCATCATCCTCAATATCAATGGTCACCTTAGTCTCATCAGTAATTGCTCTGATTGTCTTACCCTTGGGGCCGATGACAGTGCCAATCTTTTCAGTGTCAACCTTTATTTTGTAGACTCTGGGTGCGTACGGACTGACTTCAGACCTACTGGTACTGATAGTCTGCTGCATAACGCCCAGGATAAAGAGACGGGCCTCACGGGCCTGATGCAGTGCCCTCTTGAGGATTTCAAGGCTTATACCCTTGACCTTAATATCCAGCTGGAGAGCGGTAATACCCTCGACGGTGCCAGCAACCTTAAAGTCCATATCGCCGCAAGCATCCTCGATGCCTTCAATATCGGTTAAAATAGCGCAGTTCTCTTTGCCGTCAGTAACCACACCCATAGCTATCCCGGCTACCGCCCTCGTTATCGGTATCCCGGCATCCATCAGGGACATGCTCGAAGCGCAAACGCTGGCCATAGACGTGCTGCCATTGGAGCTCAAGACCTCTGATACCAGGCGGATAGTATAGGGGAAGTCCTCACTCTTAGGAAGTATCGGTAAAAGGGCTCGTTCTGCCAGAGCACCATGTCCAATCTCACGCCGCCCGGGTGAACCCATCCGCTTGACTTCACCAACGGAGAACGGAGTGAAATTATAGTGGTGGAGGAACCGTTTCGTCTCCTCGATACCGAGTCCGTCAATCCGCTGCTCCTGCCTGGTAGAACCCAGAGTAGTGATGGTCAGCACCTGCGTCTGCCCCCGGCTAAATAGCGCTGAGCCGTGGGTACGAGGTAAGATCCCCAGTTCACAGTTCAAGGGACGCACCTCACTCAGACTACGGCCACTGATACGCTGTACCTTATTAAGGATGTTAGCCCTGATTTCAGCCTTGATTTGTGCTCCAAAGGCGGAGGCGATATTCTTTTCTGGAAATGATTCTGCCAGACGTTCGGTAACCTCCTTCTTCAGCCTATCAAGTATCTGGTTCCGCTTAATCTTGTCCGGCTCAGTTAAGGCCGGGTCAAGCCTATCACCGATAGATTTCGAGACTGCTGACTCCAGTTCAGTGCCCGTCGGAACAGCGGGAATCTCCAGTTTTGGCTTACCACAAGCCTGCTTGAGCTGCTCCTGAAGCTCGATGATAGGCTGGTTAGCCTGATGGCCGAACTCAATAGCCTGAAGAATAATATCTTCAGAGACCTCTTTGGCTCCTGCCTCAACCATGACGATTGATTCCTTAGTACTGACGACAACAAGGTCAAGCCGGCTTTCCTCAAGCTGGGCCAGGGTTGGGTTTAATACCAGCTCATCATCGATATAGCCGATGTGGACAGCACTAACCGGGCCAGCAAATGGCACCTCTGATATTGACAATACCGCCGAGCCGCCAATGACAGCCAAGATATCGGGGTCGTTTTCCTGGTCGGCGGAAAGGACGGTGACGATTACCTGAATGTCCCGGCGCCAATCCTTAGGTAGGAGTGGACGCAGCGGACGGTCGGTAAGCCGACAGGCCAGGATTGCCTCCTGGCTGGGGCGCCCCTCCCTTCTGATGAAGCCGCCCGGAATCTTACCGGCGGCATATAGTCTTTCTTCGTAATCTATGGTCAGCGGGAGAAAGTCCACTCCTTCTCGAGGCTCGTTGCTAGTACAGACGGTAACCAGCACCACGGTGTCCCCGTAGCGGACGGTAACGGTGCCATCGGCCTGCCCGGCAAGCTTTCCTGTCTCGATACCGAATGTCCTCCCCGCCACTTCACATTGAAAAAGTTGTGCGTTCATCAATTCACTATCCTTCTTTGTATCCTTATTTGCGCAGGCCGAGCCGTGAAATCAGGCTCCGGTAGCGGTCCTTGTTCTCCCGGCTGAGGTAAGCCAGCAGACTTCTCCTTTGTCCCACCAGCTTAAGCAGGCCGCGCTGTGAGTGATAATCATGCCGGTTGGCCGCCATATGCCTAGTCAGCTCGTTTATCCTCTGTGTTAGCAGCGCCACTTGAACCTCGGTCGAACCGGTGTCAGCCTCGCTGCGCTTGTAGTTACCGATGATTTCTACCTTCTTCTCTTTGTACAAGTTATACCCCCTTTTTCCTTAGAGCAAGGAACCACCCACTCTAAACTACATTATTACTAAAAACGAAGAAATTATAGCACAACTGCGCGTTTATGTAAATTCTACCTCTATTCTTCATGCACGAATAGAGGTAACACTAGTTTATTAGGGTACTAACCCAGGCATTGACTTAAAATATTTTCCAGAGTATAAAGGAAAGGAATAAATCCTCGAAAGGGGATTGCTAAAGGAGGTGTTAATTTGGCTACGGACAGCAGTAATATGGCCTTACCCGCACCCGGTCACCTTGGCGTTGTGGTGGAAGACCTGGATAAGACTAAAGAGTTTCTCTCCCGAGTCTTGGGGCTGGGTCCCTGGCAGGTCATTGACTACGCACCGACCAAAGACGAGCTCTTTGTTGGTGAGCCGTTCCGGCTTAGGATTGCCGTAGCCGAGCAAG
>Ga0307992_1000653_pt1 | contig 21457 bp, 25 predicted proteins | sample EllFjometagen133_FD_203162 | JGI IMG/M metagenome (GOLD analysis project Ga0307992, IMG submission 203162) | Marine microbial communities from Ellis Fjord, Antarctic Ocean - #133 | ecosystem: Environmental > Aquatic > Marine > Unclassified | place: Southern Ocean | collected 2014-10-08
TTTAAATTTTGAATTTTGTTTACTGAGTTCATTACCTATAAGGTTACCTTCAGGTACTGGTAATTCATCAGGACAAAGTGGTGTAAATCCTTTTTGTGGATCAACATTGTGACTTGCAGTTCTATCATAAAGAACTCTTATTTTTTCTAAGTTTTGAAATTCTATATTCATATTTTTTAATTTTTTAATTTTTTTTACAATGCAAAGATATAACAAAAATTGTGAATAAAAAAATTATGTTATATACTATTTAATACAATTTTTTATTCACAATTTTTCTTAAAGTTTTTAATATATTCAAACATATTTTTACCTCCAATAAGATTTTGAGTATGAATTAGACAAATAGGTAATTTTTGATTATTATCAAGACAATAATCACATAACCATTTAACACATTCCATACCTGTTTTTTCTTTATATTTAGTATAATCAACATCATTTTGTTTTAATAAATATTGATAATGTTCATCTGCTAAATCATGATCGAAACTAATCATTTGTGGTAAACCATTCAATTCGATATACTTCACAAATTGATCATATGAACGAACTATCATCCAATCAAGATTAATATAATCCATATTTTGAGTGTAGTCAAAAGCATCTATATCATATGGTGCATATGGCAATCTTTCATCGTCAAGAAAAAGGTTAAATTTATTCATTATACATATTTTTGTAAAATTTTGGAAATAAAAATTATAATTTCTGTAATATAGTTATTATTTTTGATAATGTTTCACCATAGCTAATAATTCGTTTTGTCATACTTTCATATATAGTATGAAATGCAACTTCGTTGTGTTTAACTATAATATATGTATCGTTTTCTTGTAAATTTATTTTATAGTAAAAATTTTCATTATCATATTCTATATTACGAATAGTATTATTATATTCAAAATCTTTAAATTTTTTTCTACTTATTTTATTTTTAATAATAAAATTGCATGGTTTATTATTAAAAATCTTATTTAGATTTATCAACTCAACACGTATCTCTCTCATTCTCTTGTAATACATATTATATTCATATAATTTTGTTATCATAACGTTAGTATATATTAAAAAACCTCTCAAAAAATTGAGAGGTTTTTTAAAATTAAATTATTTCTTAGTTTTAATTTTGTTTCTTAATTTTCTCAGACTTTTTGATTTTTTCTTTTGCTTTTTCTTCAAGTAATTTAACCATATCTGCGTTACCTTCTAAGAATCCAGGCATATTCTGACCAACCATCTTAAAAGCGTCATCCATTGGAGGAACGGATTTCAATAGATTTGTCAACCAATTAGAAGTAGATGAACCAGCATCTCCACCTTCACCTCCACCAGTATCCCAAACTGTGATATTATCAAATTTAATATTTTTGATAGCCTCAACTTGAGTTTTAATGATTTCAGGAAGTTTATCTGCAATCATCATTTGAACTGCTTTATCAGGATCTCCACCTGCGGCAGATACATAAGCGGCAAACCCATCAGCTTGCTTTGTCATTTGTTCAAAGGTACCACGAGCCTGCGCATCCATCATAAAGAAAACACCATCAGCCTTACCTTTTTCAACTCTACGAATTCTTTCAGCTTCTGCTTCAGCATCAACTTCAATTTTCTGTTTAGCAATTTCAGCAGGAACAACAATATCTGCATATTTCTGTGAACGTTCTTTTGTTGCACGGGTATCTTCAGCAAGTTTTTCAGCCTTATAAGATTCTTCAAGAGCCTGTGCAGATTTTACTTTTTGAGCAGCAACCCAAACTCTATTTGCTTCAGCTTCTGCTTCTTTTCTCTTCGCATCTGAATTTGCGATATTGATTTTGGCAACGTTTTCACCATCAACAGCGTTAGCATTAAAAGCGGCAGTATCAATTCTCATATTTTTGTCGGCTTCTTTTTCACCAATAACAGCTTTTGAATTCGCATCAGCAACTTTAATTCTTTGTTCTCTTTTTGCTTCTGCAACACCAATATTACGTTCTCTTTCTGCTTCTGCAACACCAATATCTCTAGTTCTTTCAGCATCAGCGACACCAACATCACCATCTCTATCTTTTTCGGCAACAGATTTTTTAGCTTCGTTAATCGCCTGAGCCGCAGCTTCTTTACCTAGAGCCTCAATGTATCCAGATTCATCATCAATATCTTTAATATTAACATTGATAAGTTTCAAACCAACTTTTTTCAATTCATTTTCAACATTTGTTTGAATCTTTTTCAAGAATTCATCACGATCGGCATTGATTTGCTCAATAGTTAAGGTTGCGATAATCGCCCTCATTTGACCAAAGATAATGTCTCTTGCTAAATCGATAATTTGTATATCATTATAACCAAGCATTCTTTCAGCAGCATTAATTTTGAATTCTGCTTCAGAAGAAATTGCAACAGTATAAGTGGATGGAACATTAACACGAATGTTCTGATTGGAAAGTGCGCTCTCCAATCCAACTTCAAATGAAAGAGGTTTTAAAGATAAGAACCTATAATCTTGTATGATAGGCCAAACAAATACACCACCTCCGTGATATACTCTGGCGCTGGCGTGTCCTGCTTTTCCCTTCACACGCCCATAAACAACTAAAAGTTGATCAGAAGGGCACCTTTTATATCTCGCTTTAAATGTAAAGAAGAATGCGAAAAAGGCAATCGCTGCTAATCCAATGATAATAGCAATTGAAATTGAAATACCCATAATAATTTTAAATTTTTAAATGTTAATAATTAATTTGTTTTACTTACTTTAACCAAATTATCTGTAATAAATCCAGTTACAGTTACTTGTGAATTTGTATCAATTTTTTCTCCATTTTCTGATAGAGCATCAATAGTCCGTAATGCGCCACGAATGGACATTTGAATTTTTCCTCTCTGATCTTTCCCAGGAATAACCAGATACACGGTTGCGGGATAATTTAACACATCATCTTTATCAATGTCTTTTGGTGTGGCTTGGAGTTTTTTAAAACCAAACATAATGGCAGCGAAGATGATAGTTAGTAACATACTTGAACCAACGGAAATTCCGATTGTTGCCCACATGGTATAACCTTGTTCAATACAAAAAACACCTATCCATCCAAAGAATGCTAAAAAATTAACCAAACTTCGTAGTGTAAATGCTTCACCCATCAAACCTCCTGCGGCTCCATCAAAATCCCCACCATCAACGTCAACATCACTATCCATATCTGAATCTGCACCAAAAAATACGGCTCCATTCAAAAACAAAAAGATAATACCGAAACTAATTCCGATAATGTAAAATACTGTTAAAAGTGTCATTTGTAATAATTTTTAGAGATTAAACTTATATATTTATCTAAAAGAAGATAGTATTCTAAAAAGAAAAAGTTTGGTGATTTTTAATTAAAAATCACCAAACTTTAATAGTCCATTAAGGTTTTATTATTATAAATTATATTTACCTATATCTTTTGCTCTATCAATAATATTTTGTATCTGAGTATGATCACCTCGAGCGGTTCTTACATCAAAACAATGTTTACCTATTGTTTTTAATAACCAATCTTCAATTTGTTGATAACCTTTATTATCTACCATATCTCTCACCTCTTTTGGCATCCATATACCATATATTTTAATATTAGGTTGAAATTTTGCTCTCATATCCATACCCGCAATAGCATTCATACCTTGTTTATCAGGTGTAATTCTGTTCATTTTTTCTATTCCTAACACCTTTTTATAATTATCATCTGACAATTTGATAAATTCATCTGTTGATAAAAATACATATAAATCATGTGTATCTTTATTATTCTCATCAAATAATTGTTTGAATAAATCTTCATTACTTATATGTTCACTATAATCTTCAAACAATTTTAAATGCCCCATTATATTACATTTATTTCATTAGCCATACAAACTTCACCATAATCCTTAATGAGTTTATCCATATCATCAAATGATATATATGCAAATCCTTTTTTACCCCAATCTCTACCCCAAGAATTTTTAATTCTAATAAGTTTTTTCTTAACATTAACTCCATCTAATAAATAAGCATGTCCACCTAATTTATTACCAGTTGCTTTGATAATACCTTTTTCGTTTGGATAAAACATATCACGGAGCCACCAAGTTCCAACAACAACAGGTCCTAATGTTAATAAAGCATTTACTGTTGTGTCAATATCCCATGACCAATTATAACCCTTAATATATCCTGCGGATTGTAAAACTTTCACACCAGCCCTAACACTTGTACCATCATAATCCTCACCAGGCCAACGATCTATCTTTTGTGCTTCATTATATAGATATGCTGTATCATAAGGAGCAACCCCACCTTTTCTGCTTGATTTTTGTGTAATTGGTCCTGCAGCTAACCAATGAGCCCAACTATATGCCACACATTGAGGTTTGTAACCTTGATTACCCCACCAACCATTTGTCCACCAATATTTATAATCAATGCCAGGTAATTTTTTAGGCAACATTGAACTAATTAAAAATTGTTTATCTCTTACATCAGGTTTACTAAATCTACCTAATTTAGATTTTAATTGATTATCATTCATAAGAATATTTTTATTCTTATATATTAAAATTCATTTTTATAAATTGATTGATAAAAATTATTCCAAACGAAATATTTATCCATAGTTTCATATATATCATTAAGTGTAATTTTATGTATAAGATTTTCCATGTTCCAAGATTCAGGTTCTATATATTTATTAACGCTTGTGTGTCTCAAAATATCGTTCTTTTTAAGTTTAACTAAAAAGTTATCTTTAATAATTTCAAATCTATCTTGTGTCAAATATTTTTCTTTATTTTTAAGAACTTTACTAATTTCATCTTGTACTTGTTCTACATTTTCGTTAGATGTTTCTGTTAAAATTGTCACAACAGATGATGTATGATTTAACTTTTGGTTAATACATTGTACATAATATGCTAGTCCTGATTTTTCTCTTACTTCTTGATATAATGGAGAATTTAATCCTGATCCTAACATACTACAAGTATAACTAATTAATGGAAAATCTTGTGTTGCAACATTTGAAAGATTTATTATTGATTGTTTATTTTTAAAATCATTTATTAATTCTAATGGAACCGTACCTTTTGGTGCAATCAAATTTTCATTATTTTTGATATTAAATGTTTTAGTTTCAATAATTTTAAGGGGTTCATATGTAACACAATCTCTAAAATTACTATCGATAGTTTCTAAATTAAAATCATTATTTTTTGATACATTAATAATTAAGGTTGGCTTTTTATAAAAAGATTTTAAATATTTTTTACAATCTTTCAAAGTAAAATTTTCTATATCACTTCTTAACCCAATTGGATGATAATAACCAAATTTCTTTCTATTTAAATTTAAAAAATGATTATTTATTTGATCGTTGAATGTATCTTTATATTCTTCCAAAACAATTTTTTTCTCATTTTCTAATTCCTCTTCTGTTGGTTCATAAGATAGAATTTGTTCTAAAAATTCATATTTATATTTATTTACATATTCATCCAAACCATTCATATAAAATATTACTTCAGTATTTGAGGTGTATGCATTCCATATAATTCCATATCGTTGGAAATCATCTTGTAAATGATCAAAACTTTTGCAAAGTAAATGCTCAAGTAAATGATTAATTCCATAACAACCTATTTTTTCATTCATAGTTGAACCGTCAAATATTATATGAAATGACGATAATTCTATATTGTTCTTAATATTTTTTACCATAATTTTTAATTTATTTTAAATTTTTATTTATTTTTTTTAATTTAATTTTACGAATTCGTTTTTCAATATCTACAATTTGTTTATTTGTCAAAATTTCATTATCAAATTTATTCAAATAAGCATCAAATAACGCATCATCAATTTCTTTCCCCGTGTATCCTAATACACAATATTTAAACGCTGTTAAAATTTCTTCACGTTCTTCAACTTTTTTAATGATACCTTGATGATTATAATATACTTCTCCATTACGTTTAAATTCAATTAACGGTTTATTATCATCAACACCATTTATAGTTAAAATCGAATTTGATATTGGTGATATCAAATTTTGTATTAGATTACTCATTACATTCCTATTATTTTTTTATAATATTCTGATTGAATATTTTTTAATGATTCATATAATTTATCCAAAAAATCTATTTTATCCTCAACATTATCTATATCTTCTATATCTTCTGGTAAATTTTCATCAAGTTCATCTCTAGTATTTTTTATTTCCAGCATCAAATCTTCTAAACTAATATAAGGTTTACCATTATTGCCACGCATTGTCTTTAACATATTACTATTGTTTTTTTAAAAATCTGTTGTTAAAGATGATATTAAATTATCTTCTTTTTTAACAGTAATTAGCCCATCATAATTTATTGGGTGAACATGTTCAATGATAATAATTTTATCAATTTTGTTTTTTATTTCATCTAGCAGTTCAATAAATTCCATAATAGATTTTTCATATAATTTACCCATAATTTCATCAAGTATAATAAAGTTAGGTCTTGATTTTACATTAATTTGCCTTAAAGCTATTTTAAGTGTCAATGCACAAAATGTTCTTTCCTTACCAGAAGATTCAATAGCATTTTGAGAAACGTCTAATCTATCATCCATACTCAATTTTAAAATTAAATTATCATTAAAAAATAAAGTAAAATCAACATTAGTTAACAAATCATTAAGTTCTTTATTAATTAAATGTATAGATTTTTTCAGAAGATAAGTTGGTATACCATCTCTAGATATACATCTCTGATATTCCTTCATCAATTCTTCTTCTCGTTTCTGTTGAATAAACTTATCAATTCGAAAAGAAATAATTTCTATTTCTTTTTCTTGAAGTACTATCTCTTTCTTAATATCAAAAATTTCATCATATTCAATTCCAACATTATTATTAAGTAATAGAATTTCATCATCAACATCATCAATATCTATTTGGATTTCTTTATTTTTTTCAATTTGAGATTCATACATTTTAAATTTATTAATAGTATGCTCTATTTCTTTAATTTTCAAAAAATAATTATCAATATTAAGTGTTAGTTTTTCTTTTAGATTAAGTTTTTCTTTTCTTAACTCATAATTTTCTTTAATGCTATCTTCATGTCGAATATCATCTTCAATTGATTCTATATTTAAAGATTTTAATTCATTTTCAAGATTTTTTATAACTATCAGATTATCATTTTTATCTTTATTAAATTTTTTAAGTAACATTTTACCTTTATCAAATTTGATTTTCAAATTTTCATTAACAGATAAATCATTATTCTTTAATCTTTCAATTAATGAATCAATTGATTTTATTTCATTTGTAAGATATTTAGTATTTTTTAATTCTTTCAATTCAGATAAAATTTCATCATCATATTCACCACTTATTAATTTATCTCTTTTTGATTTAAGTAATATTATTTTTTTATCTAATTCAGGTATAAGTGTAGTTAAATCTTTATATTCATTAATTAATTCTTTTATTTTATCATTATTAATTTGAATATCATTTTTGAGACTTTTAATTTTATTTTGTATGTGTTCTAAATGGTCAGGTGTTGATTCATCATAATCTCTACCACATGCTGGACAGAAACTTGAATTCTCAAATTCTTCAATTTCTTCAAATTTTTCATCATTTCTATGTTTTAAATTTGCACCATCTTTTTTGAGATTTTTAATTTTATTTTCAAGATTAATTTTATCAAGTTCGTTTTTCTTAATTACATCTTTTATTGATGAAATTTTAGAATTTATTATACTTAATCTATCACTTTCAACATTAGAAATTTCTTTTTCTTTAATATTAATTTCTTCTTTTAAATTGCTGATTTCTTTATCTCTAAATTCTCTAAGTTTTTGTTTTACTTTATCAACTTTAGAATCAACTTCATTATTATTAGTTTTAACTATTGAAATTTCTTCTTTTATTTTTGAAATTTTATTATTAGTTTGTTTTAATTCTTTATTTAAATTATCGAGTTTATCTGGTTCAAATTTAGAAGGTAAATCATTTATTTCTCTATCATGAATAATAATTTGTGTTTTATTATTATCAATTTTTTGAATATAATTTGAAATTGTACTATTTGATATATTTATATCAAATGATACCATTGACTCATCTATATTATTTAATTTTTTAATCAAATTATCCCTTGTTAAATTTTTATTTTTCAATTCGACTTTTAAATCTTTAATATTTGATTTTTTATTTATTATTTTAGATTTTTTATCTTTTATTAATTTTTGAGTATCAGTTATATCCTGTTCTGATTCTTGAACATTAATTATGACTTTTTCAATTTTTAAATCTTTTTTATAATTTTTATATTCGTTTTGTTTTTTTTCAAATATATCATAACCAGCATCTCTAATTATACTATCCATAAATATACTTCTATCAGCAGATAATAATTCATTAAGATTATCTGCATTAGTTAATGAAATTCTAACAAAATCTTTAAAATCACCAAGGATAAGATTTAACTTCTTTTGTGTTTTTGTTTTTCTTTCACCAGTTTGTTTGTTCTTTTCCTTTACATCTTCACTATCATAATAATCAACATTAGTAGAACATGATGCTAATTCTGTTTTGGATCGATTCCATTTTCTTTCAGTTTTTCTTAAAATTGTAATCTTGTCACCATCAATATCTAAAACTGCGCCACCACTACACTTATCAAATTTTCGTTTATTATTAATATAACGATTATCACCATGTTTTTCTCTCTTTTCAGTTGTGATGGTTGTACCATAAAGTATGTATGTTATTACATCTAAAATAGTAGTTTTACCTTGCTGGTTTTTACCAAAAATTTGAAAGATTCCATTTAAATTTTTCCAATCAATTTCATTTTTATCACCAAAAACTTTAAAATTATCAAACCAAAATTTTTCAATTTTCCATTCAATATTAGTTTTTGTGATTGTCAACTCAAGTCTATCATTAACTTCATCATCTATATTTAATATTTCATCAATATCATTTTTTTTATATTTTTGTTCTTCTAAATATTCTTTAAAAATTTTTCGTTGTATTTCTTTATTATTAAGATCTAATGTTTCAGATAACATTTTAGATGACACAATATCAGTATAAATATATGTTTTATCAAATTTTATTTTAGTAGAGTCGTATTTATTTTTAATAAAACTTCTAATTTTTCTTTCATTTTCAGTATTAATATTAGAACTTAATTCTTTCCAATGAATCTTAAATTTTGGATATTTACCAATATTTTCATTTGTATTTAAAGATAAATCATCATAATCCTCACCTTCATCAATATAAAGATTTATGAATGTATGTTCATTATCTATTTGTATAAATTCTGATGTAATATCATTATTATCTATACTCCATATTATAACACCATGTTCCAAACTTTCACCAAAATTTTGTTGTATGAGACTTGATGAATATGCAGCAGTTTTATTTTTTCTAAAATATTGGAACTTGTGTATGTCACCAAACATCGATATATCACCTTTAAAATCTTTAATTATTCTTAATTTTGAATCTTTAAAAACAGCACCAGAATTTATTGAACACCCATTTATTGGATCATGAAATAAATCAATATAAATTTTAGAATTATCTTTTATATGTTGAATATTTTTCCAAGGATTGATTTGTTTTTCTGAATGTGAATGATTTACCCATACTATATTATATAATGAATCATTATAAAATCCCGATTTACCAAAATATACAACTTTTGGATTATTTATTAATCTTACTATTGTTTCGATAGAATTGGTTCTATTGAGATTTTTCTTTCTTAAATCATGATTACCATGAACAATTATTACTTCTTTACATAGATTAGACAAATTATTTAAAAATTCACCTGCTAATATTTTAGCTTCATTTGAAATCTGAATAAAATTATCAAATAAATCCCCGACTATAGTAACAATATCTATATTATTTTTTTGAATAATTTTATATAATTTTTCAAATTGTATTTTATATTCATCATGTCGTTCTTCATTTTTAATATGCGTATCGGCTAAATGTACAATTTTAATCATTATTATTATTTTGTTTTTTAAAATGTTCTATCATAATTTCTTGTATTATTTTTGATTTTGTAACATTTTTTTCTTTTATTATATTATTAAGTAATTTATCTAATTCAGGATGAATTGTTATACCAATTTTTATATGTTTATCTTTTTCCTTTATTTTTCTTCTCATTATTGTTTTTTTATTATTTAGATTAATTCTAATTAAATGTTTATAAAAAAAACAATAATTATCATAAAATCATACATCAAGATATATCGAATCAGCTTTACTATATTATTTTTATAAAAATAATATAGATGTATCAAAAATAAAATTATGATGAAAAAACCAAATAATTATTGGACTAAAGATAATTGTAAAAAAGTTGCTTTAAAATATAATAGTAGAATGAATTTTAAAAAATATGACGCAAGTGCTTATACAACATCTATAAAAAATAAATGGTTAAGTGATATTTGCTCACACATGAAATATGTTAATAAATATTGGAATTGTGATGATTGTAAAATTGAAGCATTAAAATATGATAATCTTACAGATTTTCAGAGACATTCTCATGGTGCGTATGAATTTTCTAAAAAACACAATTTTTTATATGATATTTGCTCACACATGAAATCATATGGTAATAGATTTAATAGATGTGTTTATGTTTTTGAATTTGAGGATAATGTTGCTTATGTAGGGTTAACTTATAATATTGATATTAGATATGCTGAACATAAAAGTAAAGGTGTAGTTTATAAACATATTATAAAAAATTTAAATTATACTTTAACACAACTAACAAATTATATTGATTGTAATAAAGCAAAAATAATAGAAGAAGAAACTATAAAATATTATAAAAATAATGGTTGGAAATTATTAAATACAAATATCAAAAGTTCACTTGGTGGTAACATAATAATATGGAATTATGATAATTGTAAAAAAGAGGCAGCAAAATATAAATTCAGAACAGATTTTAATAAAAAAATAGAGGTGCATCAGAATCTACAAGAAAAAATAAATGGTCGAAGGATATTTGTTCTCATATGGAATATAAAAAATCTATTAGATGTTGGTCAAAGGAAGATAAATTATTTTTATTGAAAAATTTTATAAATAAAGGTGCAAAGTATTGTTCTATTAAATTAAATAAATCTTATTTTTCAGTAAAATCCCAATACTATATAGTCTTAAATCAAAATTAAAAAATTAATTTAAGAATTTTTATATATAAAAGAAAAATAATTAATAGTTCATGAAAAATATATCAACCAGAGAGAAATTTTTAAAAAAAGTATATGAATATAGTCAAGGAATTCAGGATTATATAGGTTTAGTAGATTATACTATGTTAGGTGTAGATACCACAGAAGGAGATATAATAGGTTTATGTGGAAGAGCAAAAGAATATGGTGTAGCAACAGTATGTGTTAGACCTAATATGATTTCTTTATCTAAAAGAGAACTAGAAGGTTCTGATGTTGGTATTGCAACTGTAATATCTTTTCCAGAAGGTACAAATTCTAAGGAAGCAAAAATAATAGAATGTAAAAAAGCAATTTCTGATGGTGCTGATGATATTGATATGGTATTAGATTATCAAAAATTAATAGAAGCATATCCATCAATTAATGGAGAAATAATTAACACAGATGAAGTGATACAAGGTAAAAAAACTGATGATGAAACTATTGAAACTATTGAAGAAACTGAAAGATATTTAGTTGATGAAGTTTCTTCATTATCAGAAATTTGTCATAATGCTGGTAAAATATTAAAAGTTATTGTCGAATCAGGCAAATTAACTGGTCAGCAAGCAAAAATTGCAACAGAAATTTGTATAAAAGGAGGATCAGATTTTATTAAAACTTCTACTGGTATGATTGATATTGGTGCTGAATTAGATAAAATTAAAATTTTTTATAATACAATTAAACAAGAAGATTCTGATATGTTGATTAAAGCTTCAGGTGGTATTAGAACAATTGATGATATTATAAAATTTTCACCATTTGTAGATAGATTTGGTGTCGGTTCAGGTTCAATTGATAATCTGATGACTGGGGGTTAAGTAAAATCATATTAAGAAAATAAAAAAATCAATCTTTACGGGTTGATTTTTTTTTATTTTAATTTTTTGTATTTTTGTATTCTAATTAAAAAAAATTATAAATGTTGTATCATAGTAAACTTATAGATTTGATTCGTAAATCGAATACACTTAAAACCAGGGTTAGTATTTTAATTGTTATCATCATATTGATATGGGTATTTCATGTTGGTGTTATATCTGCAATAATAATGTCGATTATGTTTGTTGGCTGGATAATTAGTTTAATTTTTGACATTTTAACAATATCAAAAATTATAAAAGAGTATAAAAAAATAATTCAAAAAGAAGATGATGAAGTAAAAAAAAGAAAAGATGATTTGTTTAATCATTATTATAATCATTATAGAAAAAAAACATCGAATAATTTTGATAGTATATTTAATCAAATGTTAAAAGATATGCTTAATGATAATTTTGGTGGTCATAATCAAAATCGTCAATATCATACACATTATGCAAATCAGGACAAATTAAAAAACGCTTATAAATTATTAAGATTACAGAAAACAGATTCTATCAATAAAATCAAAACAACATATAAAACATTGGCAATTAAATGGCACCCTGATAAGTGGGCAACATCAACTGACCAAAATAAAATTATCTCATTACGAAATTTTAAAAAGTTGCAATCTGCATATGAATTAATTAAAAAAGATAAAAATATTGTTTAATGAATATAATGAATATAATGAATAATAGAAGATTAAGAAATTTTTATTATAGTATGCATGTCTGGGGTATGAATTATAAAGCAGCACCTAAACTTGACATATTATTAATTTATTTAAATAATATTGGAATAAAAAATATATCAACAAAAGATTTATATTATATTAATATAGAATTTAATGATGGTACAGTTCTTAAAGGTTGGAATACCAATAGATGGTATGCTTGGTTATCACAAGGTAAAATTAATTTCTCAAATGGTGAAAAAATGACTTGGAATAATGAACTACCATCATATGAAATTTTTTACAAATATAAAAAAATTGTCAAAAAATGGGAACAAAAAGATCCTAATCCTAATTTTCTTAAATATTTACCCAAAGGATATGCTAAAAGAATAGGAAGATTAAAAAAGTTAGAAGAAATTGAAAAACATAATAAATAGTGAAACTCAAAGGATTAAAATTTAGATATCTAAATGATGCTAGTAATATCATTTACATTATTAAAAAAGTTGATGAAACACGGATTCTATTGGAGTGGTATGATGATGTTAATAAGATTGATTATACTATATGGTATAATAAAAAAACAGCAATAGAAAATCTAAATAACGGTATTTGGCTATCAATAAAAATAACAAGAAAACTAAAATTAGATGAAATAAATAAAAAATTATTAAAAATAGTTATACTTTTCATCTAATTTGATGATATTTCCAGATATCTATTTCAGGTTCAACATCATATAACTCATAATATTGAATATGATTTTTAAGTGTACCTTTTGAAAATTCAAAAATTTCATTGTTGATAGTTATCCAATGGTGAGCAAATCTATCAATATTTTCATCTTCATTAACATTATAAAATTCATCATCTATTTCTATTTCACCAAAATGCCCCTCAACTGATAACTTATTTTCTTTACCAATATCTTCTAATTTATATACAATTGATTGACATTGACCAAGTTCTTGATTATCAATAAATTCTTTCCAATTATCACAATCTTCATAATCTATCAATTCAGATTTTAAAAAATCTATAATATTTTTTGTACCAGTTAGACTATTTTTATATTGTTCATTTAAAACTTTTTCAATATTTTTACATAATGGCAATCTACCATATTTTTCTTGATGAATATTATAACAACTAAATCCAACATTTTCAATAAAGTTTAATCTGATTAAATCATTTAATTTTAATCCTTCAAATTTAGCAAGTAATATTAATTGATATTCTTCATAATTATTAAGATAATCAATATTTTTATTTATTGTACTATCGTATTTTTTATTTTTTAGTTTATTTAAACTTTCTTTAATTGAAAAATTATTCATCTTTTTGTTTGTTTTCTATTTCTTTTTTAGACATTAAAATACATTCTGATGCTATTTGTTGAAATTCACCATCCTTTATTACATTTACAACTGTTCTCGGCATCATATCACCAGTTTCATCATCTTTTCTACCTAATTTAAAAGGCATAATATCTTTTATATGAATAAAAATATCATATTTACCATATTTACCAGTAATAAAATCACCAATATCAATATTTACTTCTTTAGTACCATCTTTTAATAAAACTTCAACAACCACTAAAGTGTCATAAGGTAATTTCATATAAATATTTAATGAATCTAATAAATCTAATCCGTCTCTTATTATTTCTGTTTTAGGATCTGAAAAAAATAAAAATATTTTATCTTCATCATCATCAAATATTTTCGCAATTATCGCATCATATACCATTTATCTAGAATATTTTTCTATAATTTTATCAATGTCTAATACAATATCATTTATTGATAAAAATTTTATTTCATATATATTTTCAGATATAAAAGATAAAACTTCCTTAGGAGTATCTATTTTTGTATGTTTAGCTATGCCATTTTTATTCGCATAGATAATAGTGAAAGATTCATTACCTCTTAATAAATCTTTAAAAGTTACTGTTTTAGTTTTTTCTATTTCCATTTTATATGAAACTTATTTTTTATTATATATAAATAAAATTAAGACTTAGTATGACTTATATTGGACTAGATATATCAAAAATCTCAACCGCCTTATGTATAGAAAGAAACGGTAAAACTTTTTTATATAATTACACAACAAAAAAACCTAATAATATTTGGATAAAAGATACTTCCGATTATATTAATTATAGATTTATTAATTATTCATATAAAAATATTGATGATTACTCTGAAAGAGAAATGAAAAAATTTGATGAATTTGAAGAAGTTAGTGATTTAATTATTAATGATATATTTGATAATGTTAAATTGTTAGATTCAATATTAATTGCTATTGAAGGTTTTTCATTTTCTTCTACTGCTGGACCTATAATAGATTTAGTGGAATTATCTACCCTGATTAAACATAAAATTAAAAGTAGAGTACAAGGTATGGTAAATATTAAAATAGTAGCACCATTATCATTGAAAGTGTTTTCTTGTGAGTTTGTTTATAAACCTATTTATATTACAAAAGGAAAGAGAGTAATAAAAAAAGTAAAAGTTATACAAGATACTAATGGAAAATTAGGAAGAGATTTTGATAAAAAAGATATGTTTGAAGCATTATTGAGTAGTAATATATCTTTAGATTTAATTGAGCATTTAAAGGAAAATAAAGATGCATTTTTAAAGAATAAAGATTTACCTAAACCTATAGATGATATAATTGATTCTATTTGGCTTAAAGAGGTCATCAAAGCAATGTGAAATATTAATATATAATAAAAATGGGAGGGGGATAATATAATATATTATATTATTATATCATGATCTTGCCTGAAGTTGCATAAATAATTGATTATCAATATGTTTAAAGAAGATAAAGAATATAACTTTAACCCCAAGGAAATCAGAGTGTTTGAGCCTAAAACTAACTGAATTGATAAATTAAATAAAGATAAAAATAAAATTTTTAATGTTAATAAATGATAAAATAACAATTAATGTATCAAATAAAACAAAAAAGTATTATACTGATTTAGATTATAAAATATTTGAAGGTGAAATTAATATTTTCATAAATGATCTTTTAAAAAATAGAATTAAAACATTAGTATTAAAAAAGAACAAATTTATTGAAAATTCGATTATTGTTCATAAAGAAAAGTATGATTATTCTTTAGTACAGTATATTAATAATAAAACTAAAGTAAAAATAAAGTGTAATGTTTGTGGTAAATACTTTTTTCAATCACCATCTAATCACGTTAATCATAAACAAAATTGTTCTTATTGTGGTGGTAAATATAAAGATAATAGTGATTTTAAAATATATAGAAATAGTGTGAGAAATGAAACATATAAATATAAGAAATTTTTATTTGAAAATTGGAATGGTTATGATTTTTATGATGCTGAATTTATTAAAGATAATTTTAGTTTAAATTGTTATGATGATAATTATCCAAGTGTTGATCATAAAATTTCAATAAAATTTGGATTTGATAATGATATGTTGATAGAAAAAATCGGAAATATTGATAATTTGTGTATAACAAAACGAATAATAAATATTAAAAAAAGTAGCAAAATTTATGTTTAAAGAAGATAAAGAATATAAATTTGATACAAAGCAAATAAAGGTGTTCGGTCCTAAAACTAACTGGATGTCGAGATTATCTGTCAATGAAGATAATAATGTTTTAGATCCAAATATCATTCCAAATTTCCCAATTAATAAGCCTATAAAATTTGATCAATCATTAATGGTTAAAGCTATTGAATATGGTTTAGTTATATTGATAAACTATAGGGGAGAAAAAGATAAATGGCGAGGTGGGCGTGAACGTAATATACAACCATTAGTATTAGGTATTAATAAGAACACAAAGAATATGTTGGTGAGGGGGTTTCATTTGGAAGGTTGGTCAGTATCACAAAAGAAAGACACTAAAAAAGTTTGGAGATTATTTAAGACTGATAATATAATGACTATGACTTTTACAGGTAATTTCTTTAGATTACCACCAAAAGGATATAAGATGAATGATAGGTTAATGACAGAAAGAACTATCATTAGAGCAGATTTTAATCGTATTAGAATGAATCAAAATAAACTTCTTCAAGCAGGAAAAATACAGGACGAAGAAGAAACAACATTAGGTAATAAATCTTCAACTATTGTTCCAAGAATTGAAGTAACAAATACAAACACACAAATAAATTTGAAAGTGCCTTGGGAGAATGATGTTATGGATCAAAAACAAGCATCAGGTACAAAACTCTCAATACTTCGTTCAATATTTGGTAGAGAGTATATTGCTATTGTTGGTGCATTAGGAACCGTTGGAAAAACTGTAAAAGTGATGGAAAATGATACATTAAAAGGTAATTATAAAACTATAAAGTCTTTTATTGGAACTGATTTTAATAAGAATAGAGTAGTTGAAGGTCAAAATGTGTTTGACTTATATATATTTAATAAAAAATTATAAGATTAATATGAAAAAATTTGATGAATTTTTAAATGAGAATGTAAATTTAGAATGGAAAGATATTTTTGGTAAAAAATATTCACATCAAGCTACATTAAAAAAAAATATAAAAGATGGATTAGTGTCTATTTTAATGGATGAAAATAACATATCAGAAAAAAATTTTAAAAAAATAGATGATATCTATAATGAAGTTGGAGAAAAGATAGATGAAAACATCATTAATCAAGCAGAAGAACACTTACAATCTGGTAAACGAATGACTTTATTTTATGAACTTATATATGATAAAATTTATAAAAGTGTCAATAAATAAAAACATTATACATTAAACATCATTCTTTTTCAAATTAAACAATTCAAAAAGTTTTTCTTCTTTATCTATGTCCTGTTCTATATCACGAACTTGCCATTTTTCACCATTTATCATAAAAATTGAATCGGTAGTGCAATCTAATGATGCGTAAAGAACATCACGTATTTCAGAAAACATAGGATTTGCTAATTCCTTCTCTATCATAGAGGTAAATGCGTTTTCTGAGGAAAGAGTATACCAATTTGAAAGTACCCAAAGTATTAAATATAGTTGATCATTAACTGGTAGCAATCTAATCTCCTTTATAAAGGCTTCTTAATTTTGGTTCAAATATTTGTTTTTCTACAAGACTATTTTCAATATTAAAGAAATTGAATGTGTTCATTTTTTAATATGTTTTAAATTTATATTGTTTTAGTAATTGCAAAGATATATAAATAATTTAAATAAAAATAATTTAATTAAATTATTTTTATTTAACATATTCAGCATAAGCCATGGTTTGATCACCTATTCCCATAGCAACAGTATCACTTATGCCAATAACAGCATATTCCTCAACTATTATTTCAACTTTTGATGGAGTGTTAGGATAGTATTTAGTGTTGGTTTTTTTCTCTTTTTCAATTTGTTTTACGTTACCATCTTTATCAATAAAAGTATAAACACCTAATTCTGGAGTTAGTTTTATTTTTTCGGTTGCTGGAACTTCTGGTCTTGTTCCTTTTTTTGGTAAATAATTTTGTGACATAATCTATATATTCTATTTTAATTTGGTTTAACAGATTTTTTCTCAATATCCACGTTAATGTTTGTTTCAACTGAAGTGTTAATGACCGTGCTATATCTTTTATAAGATGTTGGTGTTGTTTCTTTTTGATCTGCAATAAAATCAGAATTTAAAATATATTTATATTTTTTCATATCAAAATTATGATTAACTAACCAATGATTTCTAGGTTCATCAAAATAAAACATTTTATTATTTTTAATACCTAAGCCATTACCTGAATTATCATATGATGTCACTTCAATATAAATATAAGGATCTACAAGTTTGTCAATATTAAAACTATATGAATTTAAATCATTTTTTCTAAGTTTATGATATTGTACAGGAATCATAGTTGTGCCAGACAAATAAAATGTTTTTATTTTAGCTGTAAAAAAATTGGGTGTTTCACTAACCATTGTTTCCCCAGATAAAACGTAAAAATTAACATTTATTAAATAATCAGTACCAAAATTGAGAGTAGCATTATAATTGAAGTTAACTATTGTTGATTCTCTTGAAACGTGAGAACCTTTAACTTGATTAGATTCATCATAATTTTGGTATAAGGTGTGTGTTGTGTCTGCTACACCAGTAATATCTAATAAATTTGCACTAATTGGAATAACATTTCGTCTTAACCATCCTTTTAATTTGTTTAATTTATATTGTACCTCATCTAATGTGTACATTAAAACATTATTTCCTTCTTCATCTGTGATTCTATATGTTAAATTAAATAAGTTAGTTTTTGTCCAATTTGCTTTGTTTTGGTGTTTGCCAGCAATAAAATCAATTTCATTCCAACCTTCAACACTATTATCAAAAATATCAGGAATCCACACTTTTTGCAATTTTTTGTAGAGTTTAGAATTTTTATCAATATTTATATAATATTCATATAATTCTAAATCTGTATAACCAAAATAATTTATAGCATTAACTAAACCTTTATATGAACCAATATAGTCGTATATTTCTCTATAAGTAGTTAGCATCTCTTTACGTTTTCTATTTAGTAATCTAAAATCAACAGCGTTATCTTTAATGTCTGATTCTTTAAATATTTTTGCAGTATCATCAGATATTTGAACACCAACATTATTTAAGTTTATTTTAAATCTAACATCTTCTATTTCTGTTTGCCCATAGATAGAAAAACGTGAAATTTCTTTTGGTTGAACTTCGATTTTATAATGAAATGTTGTTCCAGTAGTATTAAATGTGTAACCACTTTTATTCAATGTGATGGTGTTTCTGCCAACATCTTCAATAGTATAAATTTCAACATTTTTAAATATTTGTTGATTAAGTAATGCTTGATCTTTAAATCTAAATTCAACATCTTGTCCTACCTCAAATCCAACACTTATAAAATTTATATTTTCAAATGTTACAGTATATCCAGAAAAGTAAAAATTGTTTACATCACCATCGATAGGTGTTGTATAACCTGAAATATTAAATAATATTTCAGTATTTTGAATTTTTTCAATTTTTTCAATCTTCATTATATTAGAATTAACGCCTTCGGTTATACTATTATAACCTATATAAAATTCTAAAGGTTCAGGCACCCAATTATAACTTTCTGAAGAATCTAATTGTTCTAATTCATATTCCAAATTATCAAATACTGTTTGTTGGTATTTTGGTTGATTTATTCTATCTAGTCTTTGGTTTGGTGTGCTATTTAAATAAACTACATTATTAGTAACTGCACTTATTAAAGGAATAGTACCTGTATATCTTAATAATTCATTAGGTTGACCTGAGATTGAATTTACATATGGTTTTAATTGTGTTCCTGAAATATCATAAAAGAAAATCGTATCATCAATAGGATATTCTCTATCATCAACTGGTATCCAAGATACTTTAAAATAAATATCTTTATTGTAATCACCTCTAGGTTTTCTAATAAAATCTCTTGTTTTTCCTAAAACTGGCACATCTACATCTTTAAAAAAAGATCCTTGGTAAGATAGTTGCATTTTATCTTCTGTCAGACCAATTATATTATATTCCTTATTATTATCGTTAAAAGAACTTCCACTAATATTTATTATCATACCTGTTGATAAACCAGCATCAAAATAATCAATAGAAGTGCTTCGTATTTCGTTGCCTGCTAATAGTAATCCTTGATTTTGTTCTTCTGAGGTTATATTATATGTTGATAGTAAATTAACAGTCACATCTAAATTCCAAATATTAACATCTGCATTTAATCCAATGACATTTAATGTGTAGCCAGAATTAACACCACTTGATGTATAACCACTATAAATATTGAATCCATTTACATATAGGATATCTTCCCATCTACTCACAAAGGAATTTATTGTTGTTTGTGTACTACCAGTATATTTAACAAAATATTCATTACTATTTAATGTCAATTTAAATCCATAATTACTAGTATTATAGTTTAAATTCATTAATATTGAAGCTGATGATTTTTTACTTAACAGATTTTCATCATATCTCCAAGTTCTCTCATTTGAAATTGGTTTATTAGTTATGATGTTATATCTTTCTGTTAATCCAGATTTTGACAATGAATAATCATTTGTTAAAAGAGTACTTTCAATATATCCAGTCGCATAAATATATTTGTTATAAGTTCCATATAAACTTTCAACGGATAGATAACCATCAGTACCTTTTTTTGTATAGTATGTATTAATTCCATATGTGTTTTTAAGTAGTGAATTGTGTTGTGATAGAAATGCTTGAATAGTATTATAATATGTTGTGCCTGTTTCTCTTAATACTTCTTGTGTAAAATTTAAATAATTGTTTGTTGAAAAAAGTATAGAATCATTTTCTGTTTTAGTATATCCATAAGGTAGAAATCCACTAGATGAAATATACATTTTATTTTGTTGTTTAACTTTCAAATTTTTAATAATACTGTATGTCATACCTGTTTCTGGTATAACTATACCTCTTGATCGTAACGTCATTAAACCATCATAATAATGTGTGTCTAAAATTTTAATATTTCTATTATGATTTTTTTGTGTAGTTAATGTTGTTGCTGAAAGTGTAATTATATCATCACGTTTTATATCTAAATA
>Ga0307992_1000654_pt1 | contig 21447 bp, 21 predicted proteins | sample EllFjometagen133_FD_203162 | JGI IMG/M metagenome (GOLD analysis project Ga0307992, IMG submission 203162) | Marine microbial communities from Ellis Fjord, Antarctic Ocean - #133 | ecosystem: Environmental > Aquatic > Marine > Unclassified | place: Southern Ocean | collected 2014-10-08
GCAAAGCAAATGAAAGAAAACCTGGATGCAGTGAATGAAAGAATACACGAATTGGAAAAGAAGTAAATGATAAAAGTGAATAAAGAAACGTGCATGGGTTGCGGTATATGTGCAAAAGTATGTCCCGATGGATTTGAAATGAAAGGCAAGATAGCTATAGTGAAAAATGCTAATGCCGATTGTATTGAAAAGGCAATAGAGGTATGTCCTGTAGATGCCATCAGTATGGATAGCAATGCTAACAAACATGAACAAGCCGAAATAGCAACGCCAAGTAAAAAAAATGCAAACAACTATAATTCGGGTCGCGGCATGGGCCAGGGTGGTAAAGGGAAAAATTCGGGTAGTGGTAACGGTCCCGGTGGAGTTTGCATTTGTCCCTCTTGTGGCTATCATGAACCCCATCAGGCGGGTATACCATGTTATAAAAATACATGTCCCAAATGTAACGCTGTTATGATAAGGGCTTAACTGATATCATGAAAACAGTAAATTTATTTACACACGAAAACTTATGAAAATTGTTATTGCAAGTAGAAAAGGAAAAACATGGAATTCAGTTATGGATCCACGTTTTGGACGAACCGAATACTTCTTTATTTTAAATGAAAATAATAATAAAGTAAAAATTATTGATAATTCAGAGGTCAATCAGGAAGCACATGGCGCAAGGAATATGACCGTTCGTGAGACCTATGAGGCTTATAAAAGCAATCAGCTAAATAATTTTGAATAGATCTCAGTAAGAACAGGGATTAAGTGTGAGAAATAAAATTAAAACAGCTTTTGCAACAAATGACGGGAAAACCTACAACAATTCACACTTTGGTGATGCGGATTACTATGATCTTTATGATGTGGATTCCCAAGAAGCGGTTTTTTTAGAACGAATTCCCAATACCATTGATGAAGAACAAACACACGCGGATCCAAATAAAGCAAAAGGGATCGTTGGTTTACTTTCCAACTACGGTGTAAGTGCGGTGGTTTCAAAGGTTTTTGGCCCGAATATTGAAAGAATAAAAAATAAATTTGTGTGCATATTAATGAATAACGCCGCCATAGACGAAAGTCTTGTATTTCTAAGTAAACATTTATTGGAATTTCATAAAGAATGGCAAGATAACATTAATAAAAAGTATTTTGATTTAAGACAAAAATAGTATTAAAATTACGATATTAATTTTCTGGTTTCCGATACATGCTATGGGCGCGGATTGACGAATGAAGTATTTTTTGAAAGCTATAAAATTGCATTTACTACTTGAATCTAGAAAATTATTAATCAAAGAAATAAGGCATAATGAACTTATCAATAATAGCGAAAGAAAAATTTAATAAGGGTGAACGTATTATAGCTCCCTTACTTGGTTTTCCGGCAGTAAAAGCTGCGGGGACCACGATCAAGCTTGCGCAGCAAAATGCCGAAGAACATATGAAAGTCATACGCCGGATACAGAATATTTGGTCTCCGGATGTGATCTTTACCCTGATGGATCTCTCAGTAGAAGCAAGTGCTTTGGGAAGAGAAACACATTTTCCACCTTTTGAAGCCGCAACGGTTGTAGGAATGGATTATGAGACGGAACGGGATCTCTCCGTGCTTGAAAACATCAATATTCTTGACGATGGGCGTCTCCAATCATATGCTGAAACACTGCGGCGCATGAAAAAAGAATTACCCGAAAACACCCTGCGCGGTACTTACGTGACCGGGCCTTATACACTGGCCGGCCTGATCATGGGTGCGGAAAATGCTGCGATACAGACCATCGCGGATCCGGAAGATTTTCATAAACTCTGTCAGATGTGCAGTGAAAAAGTTTTAGACTACACACGTCTTCTCATTGAATCGGGAGCACAAATGATCGCAGTCCTTGATCCCAGTGCTATGATGTTAGGCCCGGATTCGTTCAGAAAATTTGCTCTTGAATATGTAAATCCGATCACAGCATTTTGTCATGAACATGATGTCGCCGTGATTCTGCATGTCTGCGGCAATACCGAACATCTTCTCGGGGAAATGAATGTTTCAGGTGTGGATGCTCTTAGCTTAGATTCGGATGTTGATTTCGCCAATGCCGCAAAGGTCATTGATGAAAAAATTGCATTGATCGGTAATTTATGCCCCACAGGTAAGATCATGTCAGGTTCATCAAATGATGTTCAGCAGGATGTCGAGAAGCTTTTAGATTCTATGCATGATGTACCGAACTTTATTTTAAGTACGGGATGTGATCTTCCTCTGGAAGTTCCTGAAGAAAATGTTAGCGCTTTCATGAAAACCGCTAGGAATAAACGTCCTTGCCAAGTCCCATATTAAGAGCGTAAATTTCCTGAAAATCTTCCCGGGTAGCTATTTCTTTGTGCTCGGTTTTCGCTGCGATCTTTTGTACGCGGTCTTTAAATTTCTTGTTTTTTAACACCATTTCACAACCAGTTAAGCTGCTGTTCCCGAGATAGATGAACTTTTCTTTATCCAGAGAAGGGAATATCTCCAGATCTATTCCGGCTTCCGGGCGTATGTAATGGCCAAAAGCTCCCGCTAAGATCACATAATCCAAGTCTTTTGCCTGAATCTCCAAAATCGAGAATAAGTATTTCCATGATGAAGTGATGGCTGATTTTGCCATCTGGAAAGCCCGGATATCTTCGGGAAACAATTTAATTTTTTCATTGAACGCAAATCCATTTTTTGGATCAGCAAATGAAGACTGAGACGAGAACCGACCATCCGGAAGTAGAATACCCTTGGACCATAGAAGATGAATACTGTGAATAAGCCCGCTTCCACAAATCCCTTTTGTTGCTTCGTTTTGGACTGTGACAGGTTGAAAATGTTTTTGTTTGTCAAAAATAAGATCAGTAATGGCGCCGGGTTCCGCGAGCATACCATGTTTAATACCCGCACCTTCCATTACCGGACCAGCCGGCGCGGATGCAGCAACCATACCTTTCGGGGTTTTTAAGACCAATTCACAATTTGTTCCAAGATCCATCAGTAATATATTTTTATCATCTGAAAACAATTCTTCACTCACCAATAAGTCCGAAACAATGTCTCCGCCAATAAAACTACCTATGACCGGTAGGATTGTGATCTTACCCTCCGGATGAATATCAACTCCTAATGCTTTCGCTTCCAGAATTTGCATATCAGTAATAGATGCCTCAAATGGTGCCATGATCAGTTCGTTCAATGGCTCACCCATGAAAAGATGACCCATGACTGTATTTCCTGCCAAAACGATATGTTGAATATGTCCTGTATTATCCGTTAATTTTTTCAGCAACTCATTGATCTTCTTTATGATCAGATGCTGAAGATCCTGCATAACATTGTTAGAACCCACCGCAGCAGTGGCACGAGTGATAATATCCGCTCCGTATATTGATTGCGGATTGGGTGCCGCTTCTTTTCCGAGACGCTCTCCACTCTTTAAATCAATAAGCGAAACCACCAATGTACTCGTACCTAGATCAATAGCTGCGCCATATATCGGTTCCGATGTTTCTTCCGTTATAACCTCAGGATCGATAGTAACGTTTATTTTCACCCCATCGGTAAGTATATGCAAGCGCCCCTGTAATAACGTATTATCCAAAGAGAGCTCTGCATCGGTGTGAAGAATATGCTGACAGGCAAGGCGGAGACCGTTTTTTAGTTCTTTTTCTGAAAATTGCTTTATATCTGCCGGTGATGGGACCGGTGATGAACTGTTGAACTTTATTTTACATTTTCCACAGGTACCGTAGCCACCGCAAGGAGTAGATAAAGGAATATTGTTCTTTTGAAGAATTTCAGAAATATACAAACCGTGATCTGATATCAATGATCTGGTCTTACCGTTAACATGTATGATTACATTGATCTTTTTCATGGAAAGCAGTTGTTCACATTCTTTGTTTTAATATCCGTTTAAGTTAATTGTTTCTTTTTTACAATACCAACGATTTGTATAAAACCACAATAAATTATGCCTTAGTTTGTATGTAAAATAATAGCAATTGATTTCTTTGACCTTTATATTCTATGCAAGTATCACTCATATCTCATTACTTATAACTGACATTTAAAATGCCCCAAAACCTTTCTCTCAAAAAAGTATCTATAAAACAAAACTCCCCAAAAAAGGGGAGTCGTCGTATGCCATCTAGCCCCGAACGATCGGGGGAACCTAGAACCAACGGATTAAAAGTACAGTGTTCGCCCTTTATGCATGCGGGTTTTACGGGGCATGTGTACCAATATGTGACTAGTAAAATTGATTTTGTTATTTAGGGTGTGTAAGTACTTTAAAATACAGGGGTTTGGAAGTGGATATATTACTTATTTAGGTAATATTAACTATCAAATCTAACTGTATGGTTTATGGAGAGAGGGTCAAGATTATTTTATTATCATGTGTTTTACCATTTACTTAGGTTGAGGTATGATAATCTTGTTCATCATGGCAATATGAAAAGTTGGGCATTTTGGAACACCAATCTTTCAATTTACCACACTGTTTGTTTAATGTTAATTCGCTGATATTTAATTCTTTTCGCCCAATTTTTTATATTGTGTGTTATCAGAAGTCGCACAAATCATTTTATGAATCTCTCATCATCTTTTGTTTTTGAAAGTTTATGTACATTTTTCTCGAGCCATCCTATCTTCTCTACTTTTCTTATGTCGAATTCCGGCACATAAGGTTTTATATCCAAAAGAGGAGTTCCATCTACAATATCTACATCATGAATATGTAGTATATTATTTTCAATTCTTACAAGACCCACTACTGAGATACCGACCGGATTTGGTCTACTTGGACCTCGCATTGCAAAGACTCCGTGCACTTCGCTATCCATATATGGTTTCACTTTTAAGGACGCTCTTTTGGATAAATGAAAGTGATATATCAAAATAATGTGAGAAAATCCCTCCAAATCTTTTAAGCCCTCGGCATATTCTGGAAATAGCTCAACTGTTCCATCAATATTTTTAGCACCTGCAGGTTGTATAGGTGTTCCCTTAGGTTCTTTAAATGGAGAATGGACGACTCCGATGGGCTTGTACTTTATCTCGTTCATAATTTCATCTCTTTATACATACGAATTCCGATAACGTTTAGTATAAGAATGGTAGCCGATTACGTGGCACTTCTCTATCAAATTACAATAAAGTTGAAGCGGGCTACAACCCTTGAATTTACAACTATTTCGGCTATTATTTTTATACATTGTTACCTGCTGGTGTTTCTATTCTTTTATCAAGTTAAGAACTTTTTCTTCCAATTCTTTTCCTCTTAAGTTCTTTGCTATTATTATTCCTTCTGGATTTATAAGAAAAGTTGTCGGATATCCATGAACTCCATAATCTTCCTTAATCTTATTCGAATCTGTTGAAAGTATCTGAGGCCAGGTTATAGAATTTTTTTCTATTATTTTCTTAAGTTCTTTGGAAGGACTATCTCCAACAATACCAACAATTTCAAATTTGTCCTTATCCGTTTTTTCATAAAGTTCTTTTAGGTTAGGGATTTCTTGTCGAGATGGTCCACACCAAACTGCCCAAAAATCGAGCAATACATATTTTCCTTTTAATTCATTCAAAGAAATTCGAGATTCTGTTGTAAAATCGCTACCCTCAAAAGGGAAAGATTTAAATCCAATCTGAGTAGAATATAACTGATTCTTAGGTAAATTGACTTTCTCTAAAACTAAGGTATTATGATTTTGGTTTATGCCAATATTCTTGTAAATATTTCCTTTTATTTCAATGTATTCGTTTTTTGATATTAAATTTTCATTACTGACTTTATCTCCTTTTTTTAGGCTGTTACCACTTAAAACAATACTGGGATTTTTATACGATAAATCTGTGAAGCCATCCGAACATACGGCAATCTCTGCTCCTTTAAAACTGGTTGTTGAGTGCTGGGGAAAATTACACATAAACATATTGAACTGACTCATATGGGCAATAAAAAGTGGAGCATTCGTTGATACTTTCTTGTTATCAATAAACCTCTCAAAAGATACATTTATTGAATTTTTTTGTGCTAAAGAATCATTATTCAAACTTTTACTTGGTGTCATATTAAAGGGAGTAAATATTTCATCATCACTAAAATCGAGGTTGTTATTTGCGTCGACTACCATTTTTACGACTCCAGTTGAATCCTTACCATAAGCGAATGCAATCTTACATTTCAAAGGTTCTTTAGATAATTCTAAAGTGTCAGGTTTCCAATCCCATGATTTTTGTAGTTCTTCATACCTTTCTTTAGTGATATTTCCAAGAATATAGTTTTGATAAACTGACTGATAAATATTTGTCTCAATATCACCAATTTTCACATCAGTCAAATTTTCTGGTGCGCCTGAAACTTTTAAATATGTTTTTCTCCATTGATTATTTTCATCATCAGAATAAGGCGAAATTTCACCTAAAGCTGAATGAAAATATCCATATCCGTTCTTTTGTGTTAAAGGAAGTTCAATTGTTTTTTGTTTCGAGCAGCTTAATAAGCAAGCTAAGCAAATAGTTAATAATGCTATAGATTTAAATCTCATTTTATTGGTATAATTATATTAATAATAATTTGTTTTCCAGTTTGTTAATTGTATGTAATATCGTTCTTTACACTTGCAGGTAACATCTATGTATGTGTATTACATTTATATTTTCTTTATCTTGTTTTCGTAAGTACATATATCCCTCAAAATCGGCTGTATATATATACCTTTTGTAATTATACAGTAAATCATCGATAGATACTTTCATTTCCCCGCATTCTTATTTATATACTATACAGTTTGAAACATAATTTTCTTATTGTCAAGCAGTTTATCTCTGGCAAACAAAAAATGACCTTCCCCGAAAAACAGGACAGTCTTATATATTAGCATACTTATTCGCAATAAAAGGTCTGGTTTATTGCGAGTTTAATCCCTTCCCTATTGGTATTCAAGGGAGTAATAAAGTAATTCTTGCGACTATGATTGGTTGTAGATTATAAGTCAATTCAATTGGGGAATGATTCGGGATAATATATCCTGAATCACTGCTAACCTTCAGCTACGCAGGACAACAAAGTTCAGGATGACTTATGAAAGGTATTCACTATTTATAACTTATCATTCATCGTTATTCTGAATCATGAATAGATCTCTCGACTTCGCTCGAGATGACACCCCTAAATGAATATCAAACACAGAATATTCGAATGTTCATTATTCATAATTCGATATTCAAAGAAAGTCATCTTTTCCCCCTCTCCTCTTCCTTCTGACTTCTTCCTTCTGACTACCGGCTTCCTGCTTCTATCTACTGGCTACTGGTTATAACATGCGTTCCAAAATCCGATTTCCATGCGATAACTTTGCATGTACAAGATTTTCATTTCTTCACGGATCTTGGCGTTACTGTTCATTGCCGCTTGTTCAACCAGCGTTAACATTTGTTCAACTTGTTCTTTAAATTCATCTCCACTATAAGTATCTAGCCAGGGTTGATAAGGATTATTTTTTATCGAAATATTGTTCAGATGAATTCCAACTTCTCTGTACATCCAAAAACAGGGGAGAAGTGCCGCAATACCATGTTTGTAAGAACTGAGGAACGTAATATTATCAAGAAAATCACCATAATCTTTGCAAGCATTCAATGCCTTCTCGACAGGTGAAATGTTAAATTTTCTGAAGAAATTATCATGCAGCTCTTTTTCAATTAAAAATCCTTTTTCGGCAAAGGATATCAAAATATTTTTGCTGTCAATATCAGGTGCTTTTTCAGCCAGTTGATAGAGAGCCTTTGTGTAGGATACAATGTAAAGCTCATCTTGCTGTAAATAGGTTTTAAATTTTTCAAGAGACAATGTACCTGCCGCCAATTCTTGATTGAAGGGATGGTTTAACATATCTTGATAGAGGGTTTTGCTAAGTTTCCAGAGCTTGGCAACAAATAACATCTTTACTGTTCCTTCCAAAGTTCATGGAAATGATGCACGGGTCCATGCCCATGACCGATCTTGTATGCTGCACCTGCAACGATAGCTGAATGGATATAACGTTTAGCGGATCTTACAGCGCTAAGCAGGTCTTCACCCCGGGCAAGAAATGAAGCAATTGCCGAGGAGATGGTACATCCGGTTCCGTGTGTGTTGGGTGAATCTATACGTTTCGCTTCAAACCAATAAAGCTCGTCGGTTTTTAAAACCAAACAGTCGGGACTTTCTGCATGTTCGAAATGCCCGCCTTTTACAAGAACCGCTTCAGAACCAAGCTGAAGTAAGCGTTTTGCAACTTTTTCAAGATCAGCGCGATCATTAATTTTTTCACCGCTTAAAACTTCCGCTTCGGGAATATTGGGTGTAATAATACAGGCCAGAGGAATTAAATCATTTTTTAGCGCATTAATACTAACATTCTGCAACAGTTTGTCCCCGCTTTTTGCAACCATGACGGGATCCAAAACAATATTCTTAATGCTAAATTCTTTTAACTTCTTGGCAACTTCTTTAATAACTTCGGGTGAGTTTAACATGCCAATTTTAACGGCGTCAACGCCGATATCAGAGATAACGGCATCGATCTGTTTACCGACAAATTCAGCGGGTACAGGATAAATACCTGTGACAGCCGTGGTGTTTTGTGCCGTTAAAGCGGTAATGGCACTCATGCCAAAGCAACCGAGTGCCGAGAAGGTTTTTAGGTCCGCCTGAATGCCGGCGCCACCGCCGGAGTCCGAACCGGCTATGGTTAATACGCGTTTATATGTTTTCATGTATCTCACTTTTAAAATGGTCATAACCTGATGTGTTAAAATTGAACGCTTTTCCATTTTTCAGATAGACCAATGTGTTTGACTGATTAATATACCCAATGGGGTAAAGTTCACGACGAAAATTTTTCTTAAATGTGGATCTTATGTCTTCAAGTGCATCTTTTTTTATTGTACAAAGCAGACAATAATCTTCGCCGCCGGTAACTGCAAAACGCAAAGCATCCCATTTGTATTCATCACAAATATCTGTCATGGTGTTGGACATCGGGATGTTTTCCAACTCAATTTTTGCTCCAACTTGGGATTGTTCCATAATGCGTCGAAGATCAGAATCAATACCATCCGAAACATCGATCATGCTTGTTACACCTTCTTGATTTCCAAGAAAGGCTCCTTCTTCAAGATGGGGACGTGGTAAATTATGCGCCCGATATAAAGCGCGTTCATTGGGGGTTCTTATGTCTAATTTTTTTAAGATAAAGTTTAAGCCGCAGGCTGAATCTCCCAGCTCGGACGTAACACAGATCACATTTTCGGGTTTGGCTCCCGACCGCAATTTGATATGCTTATTTTCTACTTTGCCAATGACGGCGATGTTAATGATAAGTCCATGTTTCGATTTGGTTGTATCGCCACCCAAAATAGGGGTTTTGCTTTGCCTTGCAAGAAACGATAATCCTTCATAGAAATCCTTAAGCCATTCCACGGTAATATTTTCAGGAATGCCAAGGGAGATAAAAGCGTTTTGTGGTGTTCCTCCCATGGCGGCAATGTCACTTAGATTGACGGCCAGTGATTTTTGTCCCAGTTCAAAGGCTGAAATTTTATCAAAAATAAAATGGGTGTCTTCAATGAGCATATCGGTGGTAACGATTTGACTTTCATTTTCAGAAAGTGGCGTAACGGAGCAATCATCACCGATGCCGATGACATTTTCTTTTAGATGTTCAAAGAAGGGACCCGCGATTGTATCAATAAATCCGAACTCACCTATGTCACTTAATTTCATTTTTCCCTAACGTGATTTGTTCCAAAAGGTCTTGTGCTGCCACTGCCGGGTCGTCTGCCGAACAGATGGCCGACACAACCGCTATTCCATCTGATCCAGAGGCAATGATCTCGGCTGTGTTTGCTTTGTTAATGCCTCCAATGGCAACTAAAGGGTGTCGTGATATCTTGCGAATGTCGCGGATCCCGTCGAGCCCCAGTTCATGATAAATATCGGTTTTGGTTGGTGTGGAGTAAATGGGACTAAGCCCAAGATAATCCACATCCAGTTTTTCGGCATCAAGAGCATCTTGCACACTTTCAACAGATAAGCCAATAATGGCATCAGGTCCCATCAATTTGCGAGCGAGTTCGTACGGCATATCACTCTGTCCAATGTGTAAACCGTCGGCTTTAACGGCAAGTGCGATATCTATACGATCATTAATAATAAGTGGAATGTTCAGGGGCTTAAGAAAATTTGAAACGTCTTGAGCGATTTCAAGAAATTCCCGGGTAGAGCACTCTTTTTCGCGGAGTTGCACGATGGTCACGCCACCTTTTACAGCGGCTTTGATCACATCTTGTAAAGACCTTCCTTTTGAAAGGTCTCGATCTGTAACAAGGTATAAACTATAATCTATGTTTTCCATATTCTAATTTCTGGCTTCTCAACCTCTAAACTTCCTAACTTCTTAATTTCTTCTTCACATCGTCTTCACTCATATTGTAAAATGCATCCAGCATATGCAATTGCAAGGTACCGGGCCCGGTTGCCTTTTCGGCAGCCATCTCAGCGGCAATACCCATGACAGCCATGGCTGATGCGGCGGCCTGAAGTTTGTCTTCAGCGACTGCCACAAACGCACCTGTCAAGGCACTTGCGGTACAACCCAGCCCTGTGACTTTTGGCATCATGTCATCGCCACCTTCAAGCGTAATGACGTTATTACCATCGGTCAAATGGTCAATTTTTCCACTGATCGAAACGATGCAATGATATTTTTTAGCCAGAACTTTTGCTGCATCCAGAGCTGATTCGGAACTTTGTGTACTATCTACACCCTTTGTTTTGACGGCAGCATTTTCTAAAGCCATGATCTCGGAAGCGTTGCCTCGGATCACACTTGGGTTACCTGCCGATAAAAGCATTAAACATGTATCGGTACGATAAGGCGTTGCACCGGCTCCTACAGGATCAATAACAATTGGAATACCTTTACGTTTTGCGGCCTTAATTGCCTTGATCATGGCATCTACCCATCTTGGACTGAGTGTTCCGATATTGACAACTAAAGAAGAGGCGATTGTAACCATATCTTCAACTTCATCTACAGCATGTGCCATAACGGGGTAAGCGCCAATAGCAAGAAGGGCGTTTGCGGTTGTATTCATGACAACGTAATTTGTTATATTGTGGACAAGAGGGCCTTTATCTTTGACGTTTTTTAGATCATTCCAAACTTGATTTGCTTTCATTGTCTATGCTTCCTTTACTGCTGATATTGCAACATAATCTCCACGGTTATAACCGGGAACCGGTTCTTCTGCCTCTATGTCTGAGTAGACCGGATGTTTGGTCAGGGTTTGTGCAAATTTAAAATCCACAAATCCTGAATTTTCTAATAGCTCAATTTTTTCCGGGGTAGAACGCCAGTTAGATTCTGCAACGAATGCTATGGGATACGCATTAGGTGGTTTTGCACCTGCGAAATAAGGGTGATCCCAGGTTTTCATTTCTTTAACAAGGTTATAAAGTAAGCCATATGAACTTTCTTTTGGGACATCTAAAACCAAGACCTTACCACCGGGTTTCAATGCGGCATAGGCTTTATTAAAAGCTTTTTGCAGGTCGTTAATGTAACTGGGTGTTCCGTTAAATATTACGGTATCATATTCCGTATCACCAAATTCTATGTCTTCGGCCGTGCCAATGCGGACGTTCATGCCGCGCTCTTTTGCGATCTCTGCCATGTCTTCGGCGGGTTCTATGCCTTCTTCAATGTTTATATTGTAATCTCTTTTGAGAATAGCTTCAAATAATCCACTACCGCAACCAATGGATAGTGCCCGTCCGGGATTATCCAAGAAATGTGCCAATAGCGAAACTTCAGATTGTAGGACATTTTCATTTTTCAGGAACCATTCATCGTAAGCGTTTGCAAATTGAGCAAAAGATCCCTCGTTAACTTTTTTACTCATTTTTTGGGTATCCCCAGTTGGTTTAATCATATAGCAATAAGGGAGGATATTTTTCCTTTCCCTTCCCATGTTTGCGATGAAGTGATCGCAACGATAATTTATAAACAATCTTTAAATAATACAAGGTACAAGAAGAAAGATCAAAAAGCGTTTCTTTCTCCCTTGTGTTTAATGCGGACGAAAGTGTTCAAGAGGGAAGTATCAGCTTTATTGATTTTGGGGACAGTAGCTATGTAAGCGATTCACTAGGGGCTGAATTAAATGTATCTTCAAGAAGAGGGTACATTAAGTTTACAAATATCACTCGCATTACCACAATTCCTAATGAATTTAAACTCAACCAGAATTATCCGAACCCTTTCAATCCTATAACAACAATATCATATGATCTTCCACAAGCCTCAGATGTGAAATTGAATGTATATGATATTACTGGAAGACTCATACAAACTCTGGTTGATAAAAAACAAAGCACAGAACAATATTCAGTTAGATTCAATGCCTCTCAATATAGCTCCAGCGTCTATTTTTATCGTTTTCAAACAGATGATTTTGTACAGACCAAGAAGATGCTTCTAATAAAATAATCCCATAAAAAAAACTTCCCATTACTGGGAAGTCGAGAGTACGCCATCTAGCCCCGAACGATCGGGGGAACCTAGAACCAACGGATTAAGAGTACAGTGGAGAGCCTTTATCCATGCGGGTTTTAAGCCTGCCCTTCGAAGCCTGGGCGTAGAAGGGGTTCATGTGTACCAAAATGTGGCTGGTGAATTTGATTTTGTGATTTTGGGTGTGTAAGTGCTTTAAAATACAGGGGTTTAGAAGTGGATAGATTACTTATAATGAGGTATAATGTATACTATTAGATTAATCTGTCCGGTTTTAGAGATAAGGTCCATAGAGAGAAAGTCAAATTAATTGTCTGTCCAAACTACTTATCTTGCCCCTATGGTTAAATTGATTTTTTTAATTAGATCACCATTAATATCCACCACATAAATTTCATCATTAGAAGTATAAACAATCATTGTGCCGTCTGGTGACCAAGAAGGGTAATCTCCAGAAATCTCTAAAGACGTATTAGACTGGTTATTAACGTTATATATAGTGATTATACTTTCATCAGAATATACGATTTTCGTACCATCCGGAGAGTATTTTAGATATAACATAGTATATCCTGATGTAGTTATTCTCTCCCAATTGCTACCATTAATATCCATAATATAGAGATGGTACCCCTCTGTATAATTATTTACTGGATCTACAGTATGAATGAAAGCGATTTTATCACCATTGGGAGACCATGATGGCATACCTTCATAATACAAATTGTTTGTTATTCTTATATCCCCACCAGTTCCATCCGAATTTACTATATATAAATTTGCATTTGCTATAGTTGTTCCATTTGCTTCAAAGGGGCTATCTCTATATGATTCAAACACGATTTTGTTGCCATCGGGAGACCATGAAGGCCAAGCTTCCCCATAGGATTCACAAGTATACCCATAATCATCTTCTCTGGGAATATCGTGTATACTGGCCTTGGAAAGGTCAAGGTCAGTAAAGATGCCGTCTAAACTACAAACGCCATGTAATTTATAGCCAAAATAATGGCTGTTTTGGGCTGCACAAAAACCATAATCGGGTGCAGTATCCAGAGAGTGCTTACATATCCTTAAACGTCTTGCACGAGCAAAGCGACAGATGGGAATTGGCACAGAATCTATTAAATAAGTATCTTCAGAATCAGTTAATTTCTTAGCAAGATACTTTTGAGCTTGTTAAATATAATGTGCTAAAAAGCGGCGCCGTCTGTTAAATTGCGAACGGTCAATAAGATTGGTAAAACATGATGCGTAATTAGATTTTAATTTATGAAACAAAAGATTCTCACTGCTAATGGAAATAGCTTCTGCTGTAATGGAAAGAGTAATGAGTTCAAGGTCTGAAAATTTAGGTTTCCTACCTGATTTGAAAATATTTCCGTCAGAATCGATAAAATTGCTTAAAGAATCTTTGACAATGGGAAATATTTTGTCGAAATTTGTTTTGAGGTTGTGCATAATAACTACTCCTTATTAATTGTTTTTATTATACTTACAGTTTAATAAATTGTAGCAACATGCACACCTCTTTTTTTATTCTATTTCACACAACGGGTTATATATAAGAAAAGCTTTGAAAGTTTATTCAGCACTTCGAGCCAAGCGAAAGCCTACGTAGCTAAATACATTGACTTGGTAACTATGGTATACATAGCCAATTTGCAGAACAATAGGATAGTAGCCCCAGCTTCCGCCCCGAGACACACGAAAATACTCGGAATATAACGGATTACAATCAAAACACCACTCCCGAATATTGCCACTCATGTCATAAAGACCGAGAGTATTGGGTATCTTACCCTTTACTTCATGCGTTGACGAATCACTATTTGAACAATACCAAGCTACAGCACCCGTTGCTGCTGCATTATTGTAATCCGCTGTTGCTCCGCTGGCTGAATTTCCTTTGGTAAACCAAGGGTCAGTATATCTTCTTTGTATATATACCGTATTGGTTCTATCATCACCCCGCCATCTGGCCGCAAACTCCCATTCATTGCTGGTTAACAAACGAAAACCTGTTGCCGTTGCTTCGGGGATCACTGCGTTACATTGCTCTATATTGCTATCTCTGGAATCTCTGATCGGTATTCCGTTGTCTTTGTACACTATGGTTAAACAAGTTCCGTTTTGTGCATTATACCACTCGGTCAGTGCATTGCTCCATACCATGGCATCCTGCCAATTGATAGTAGTTACCGGATGTTGTTTGTTCCCTACCGGACTTGAGCTATCATTATTGTTTGTTCCACCCTGTCTTCCGGTATTTGCAAAACTGTAACCGCCGCTGGAAGTTGCCCAATTATAGACCTTTTCCCACAGCTCATAGGTTACCTCGCTTACTCCGATCCAGTAAGAATCATTTACTGTTGCTCGTCTTGAATCACCCGTTCCAATAGGGATTATATACTCCCCTCCGGGTACATAGGACATTTTAAAACTTACCCCGTTGGCAGTATAGGTTTCTTTAGCAGCCGCTGCTAAGGACCACTTAGCATACAAGGTTACATCAGCATTGCCCATAGAAAATGTGTCTCCAACGGCATAATTTGTTCCGGTGCCATCAGATTGGGTATTCCAATCCGCAAAGGTATAATCCGTTCTTACAAGATTCCCGATATTGCCAAGTATGGTTACTTCTGCCTCTTGTTCATAATTGTTTGTATCGAGCGGCACGTTGCCACTGGTATGGTTATTACCGTTGTAGATTACCGTATAAGTGGGTATAAAAGGATTAAATATGTTTAGACAACTTGTAAATATTAAAAGTGCGGTAATTAATAGTCCCAAAATGCTGATTTTCTTAACCATTGTTTAGCCTCTCTTTATATATAGTTCGTTCATAGGCGGCTAAATTCCATACTAAAATAGTATATAAATTTGTGACAGTTACTACAAGTAATATATTTTTAATTGCTACAAAAAAACCAAAGATTTAAAAGGTTATTTTTAATACATGTTTTTGTATTAATTTTCCTGTCATCGTTCAGTGCCTAAAAGGATACCTGAAACTGCTTAGATGTGTAGGGATATTTACCATCAACTATTTAGAGAATTTCTGATGCCGGAGAACACTGCTTTTATTTAAGCTTGACAAAAATTTCCAAAGAGCGTAGCTTTAGAAAAATAAATACATGAAGGTACTCTATAAAAAAACAATGTATTTTTGTCTTTAGTTGCTTTTTATTCTTTAGCGCAATACATGCTCAAGTCTGGGAACAAACTTATAATGAGATTACTGAAGCAGGCGGTTATTCAATAACAACAATTTGTGAAACAGAAATTGGCTATATTTACGCTACCGAAACCGATATTTCCTCATTTTCTCTTTTTAAGGCAAAAAAAGATGACGGAGAAATCATCTGGCAAAAGAAATATCGATTATTACGTTATACTTATGCTGATAAAATAATGACCATAACAGAAGGAAAAATCTTAATTGTAGGAAGTACGGGTGATATTAGTAAAAACATGATAATTATTACCGATAGTTTAGGAAATGAATTAAAAAAGAAAATTTGGTGGACGGGCGAAATAGGGTATGGTGGTCTAAGAAAAGCGGTTCAAAATGAAGATAGTACTTATACGGCATTAGGTTGGTCAACTGGAAACCGTTTTTCTCTTGTAAAATTTAACGAGGATCTTGAGATTATTTGGGAAAAATCGTATTATGTAATAGAAGGAGATGTTTATGCACAAAATATTATCAAAGATGGAGAAAATTACATGGTTTTTGGAGTTTTATGGGGTTCACTTAATGCTTTAAGAACTGGGTTAATAAAAATTGACAAAGATGGCAATATTATTTGGCAAAAAAAATATCCTGAATATTCTTTTGCTGGTTCATTAGCAAGCTTTATAAAATTATCAAACGGATATTTAGCTTGTAGTCTTTCAAGACATAATGGTAATTCAGGTCCTGATTACGCGGCTCTTATGAAAATGGACAAAGATGGCAATGTGGTATGGTTTAATGATTGTATTTTGGATTTCTTAGACTTTGGATGGATGTTTAAAGTCTGGGAAATAAACAACGAGTATGTAGGGGTTGTTAGAGCCCGACCATGGCCCTATCCAGAAACTTATGTTGTTAGGCTAGATACTTCTGGAAATGTAATTGGATATCAAAAATGGAACCGAATGCATGCATCTGACGCCATTTTTACTCAAGACCAACACTTGTTAATTGGAGGCGGAAACGGTTGGGGTAATTGTAAACCATGGGCTTTTAAAACCTGTTTACCAACAACTGATATTATCCCCATGGTAAAAGAATTTAAATTATCTCAAAACTACCCCAATCCCTTCAATCCCACTACAACACTACAATACGGTCTTCCGGAACAATCAGACATTAAACTCAATATCTTTGACATAACGGGCCGTAGGATCAAACAATGGAACATCTCCAATCAGCAACCAGGCTGGCACGAAGTGATCTGGGATGGAACTGATATGAATGGGAATACTGTTTCGACCGGGATTTATATTTATAGTCTGCAGGCAGATGATTTTGTAGATACGAAGAAGATGGTATTCATGAAATAGTAACTGGTGACTGGTAATTAGTGACTGGTTAAAATCAAAATGCCTCTCTTGTCGAAAGACCGGAGAGGCTTTTTTAATGCCAAATTGATTTCAGAACAAGGAACGCTGATTTTTGATTTTCTAAGTAAATATTTTCTTCCACTTCCTCCTTCGCCAAGGCTACGGAGGACAGGCAAAGTTTACTTCGTTAATCGATTGTACAGTGTTCGATATTCATTATTCCGCTCCCGTTCTCTCCCTCTCTCCGCTTCTTCCCCGCGCATTTTGAAACGCCCCAAAACATCTTTCTCAAAAAAGTATCTATAAAACAAAACTCCCCAAGATAGGGGAGTGAGATGTACGCCATCTAGGACTTTCCCAAAGGGACCCCTTCGGGGGAACCTAGAAGCAACGGTTGTCTGACTAATGCTAATGTTCTTTATTTGCTAAATTGATCTCAGAACATCGATTAACGATATTTGAATTTCGAAGTAAATATTTTTTTCCACTTCCTCCTTCGCCAAGGCTACGGAGGACAAGCAAAGTTTACTTCGTTAATCGATTGTACAGTGTTCGATATTTATTATTCCGCTCCCGTTCTCTCCCTCTCTCCGCTTCTCCCCCTCGCATTTTTAAACGCCACAAAACATCTCTCTCAAAAAAGTATCTATAAAACAAAACTCCCCAAGATAGGGGAGTCGTCGTACGCCATCTAGGACTTGAACCTAGAACCAACGGATTAAGAGTCCGGTGCTCTACCAATTGAGCTAATGGCGCATATATAGTCAAGAACCAAGAGTCAAATTCCAAGAATCAATTAAAGATACAAGTATATCTTGATTATTGTTTCTTGCCTGCCCTTCGCCCCGAAGCTTCGGGGTAGCGAAGAAGGGTTTCTTTTATTCGTACGCACGAAAGGGTTTGAACCTTCGACCTTCGGAATCGGAATCCGACACTCTATCCAGCTGAGCTACGTGCGCAAGTATCAACCTTAAGGTTGAGTGTTGTTCTTTCAATAAGCCGTGTAATATAATTTATTTCTTTTGTGTTTCAAAATGAAAATTTGGAGTAAGTAAGATGTAGAGGTGTAGAGTGTAAAGGTCAACCTATATACCCTTATACCCTATGCCTTTATACCTATATTTTAAATGCCCCGGTAACCCAATGCATTTTATATATTTTAAAATGTATTTATTTTATTACCATGCGATAGACCGAGTTTGCCCGTATTAATTGTTTACTGACAAAGTCATCGTGATATTTTCCGTTGATGTAAAGTTCGGTTTGGTCGCAGTAAAACGGACTCTTGGGAATTCCCGAGATACCCGTTGGAATGACAGTCTTGGATCTGTCCCAATCATCTGTGGTATAAATATGACGGTGCGATGGACCGTGCTTGATCTTGTACGGATTGTAGTAACGAAAGGCAGAAGACGCCACGGTAAAGCAGTCACCACCCATGCGATAAGGACCGCGATTCAAATTAAACAGACGATCCAGGATCTTTACGCCGCCCATGGGATGCTCCAATGTTAGCTTGTGCATGTCTCCCCATTTCCAGTCTTCGGGGTTTTTTCCAAGTTTGTCAATCAGTTCCGCAACACTGGCTTTGAAACTCAACACGACCATATCATTAAATCCTTCGATCTCGGTAGTATTGACATCATCCATCCAAGGGGACGCAGAATTACCCCAGATATTCATAAAGTAATTACGAACAAAAGAAGAGCTTCGCATGACTATATCATAATGTGAACTATCAAGTTCATCGCCCATGCTCTGCTCAAGGAACTTCATGTAAAAAGTTTCAAGAATACAGGGAGCGGCGGCATCTTTTTTCAGTTCACCGTCAAAAGTTTTCAATATCGTATAGGCTTCCGCTTCTTGATCGTTGAGAGCCGTATTGTTCAGGATAGCTGTCATCAAAGGTTTTAGATCTTCATAAAGCAGCGAATAATCATCAAGATGAATAACCATCATATCTGCAACACCCATATTGTCTTGCATGTTCAATAATTGACGGATACGGTCAATGCGATAAGGAGCGTCAGGCCAATGTGAAATAAAGAAAGGATAATGTTCATCGACTATACGATTGTTGGCGGATGAAACCATGCCGTTTTCGGGATTATAGGAATTGGGCAGTTTGTCAAAATCCATCAACCCAATCCAATCATATTCATCTGTATCACCCGGATAGATGGAATAATAATGGTCTTTCTTCAGAGGAACGCCTGCTGAATTTTGTAAACCAATATTACCCTCCACATCAGCATAAACAATATTCTGACTGACGGACTTAAAATAACTGGCTGCGTCACGGAATTCGTTCCAATTGCCGGCACGATTCAGCTTGTAGACGCCTTCCAGCTCGTTGCTGGGTTCGTTCCCGATCCAGCGCATGGAGATGGCCGCTTCATTGATATCACGAAAAGCTGAGATGATTGGACCTCGATGCGTAAAGCGAAGTGTACGGTAAACGGTATCGCCGGATTTGGTCTTGATGGCTTCTTTTGAGATTGTCAGATCAACCCATTCGCCATTAAAATAATATTGTGTAGAATCTGCATTTAACTTTTCTATATAAAAATCGGTATCGTCTGCACCTACATTGGTCATACCCCAGGCAATGCGGTCGTTATGGCCGGCAACAATATAAGGCTGACCAGGAAGTGAGACACCGGTGACATCCAATTTACCGGGAACAACGCAGTGCATTTGATACCAAATCCCAGGCGACCATAATCCCAAATGCATATCATTGCACATGATAGCTGAGCCGTTATTGACTTTATTTTTATTAATGGCCCAGTTATTGCTTCCGTGAAAAACACCCGAAATACCCAGATCGCTTAATTGTTCAAAAGCGTTATATAGGTCTGTTAAGACGAGTGTGTCTTTTAAGCCCGGGAAGACTAAAGTGTGATGTGAAGCCGATCCGGGCAGAAAATCCTGAACGCGGTCTTCGCCGATCTTTTGTACTAATTGGTGTAGAGATATTTTACTGCGGTAGCCGCTGGTAAGATCCCAAGACATATAGCCGATCATATTGATCGAGTGCAGGGGCTCCCAGGGTTCGGGTTCATAACCCAGAATGGCAAATTCCGGAGGAAGTTTCTTTTTATGATCTTCAAGATATTGATTAACACCATCTGCATAAGCGATGAGCGAAAGCCGAATGGTCGGATCCAATGTTTTAATTATTTCCGCAGATTTTTCAGAGATGCGCAAAGCTCGCATAAGTGCATCGGTCTCGATCAGGTCGTCACCGAATATCTCCGATAGTTGCCCTGTTGTCCCGCGTCTGATGAGATCCATCTGCCACATGCGGTCTTGTGCCATAACATAGCCAACAGCCCTGTACAAGTCTTCTTCGTTCTCGGCAAAAATATGAGGTATAGCAAATTCATCACGGAAGACTTCAACACTTGCCGTCATGTTTCGCAACTCTATATCTTGATTATAATCCGGTAATGCACGTGAGCCAATTCGGTCCACAAAAAACAGTCCTGAGAGAAAAACGATTACAAGAAGTAATAAAACGATCTGTATGATCCGTAGGAAAATCTTCATATTTCACCCCGATATTAATTGTTCTAGTTAACGCGATGGCCGGAGTATTTAGACAGGATTACAGAATAGCCCGGATAGCTTTAAAGACAAGATTACAGGATTGAATCTAAACCCCTAAACCCTAAACCAATATTATCCGATTCCTGGAATCATCAATCTGTCGATCATCAACAATCAAGGGTCAACAATCTTAGGTATTCATTGTACGTAGGAACTCTTTATTGTTCTTGGCGTGCCCCATGCGATCGATCATGAATTCCATGGCTTCCATCGGACTCATTTCATTCAGGAATTTACGCAGGATCCATACGCGGGCAAGTTCGCCCTTGCTGAGTAACAGCTCCTCTTTACGGGTACTGGATCGGTTGATGTCGATGGAAGGGAAGATCCTTCTGTCGCTCAAACGACGGTCAAGCACGAGTTCCATATTACCGGTACCTTTGAATTCTTCGAAAATCACATCATCCATGCGACTGCCCGTATCAATAAGGGCCGTAGCAATAATGGTGAGACTTCCGCCATTCTCGATGTTTCTGGCTGATCCAAAAAAGCGCTTTGGTTTATGCAGTGCGTTACTATCAATACCACCGGAAAGAATTTTTCCGGAGTGCGGGACAACCGCATTGTGTGCGCGTCCAAGACGAGTGATACTATCAAGAAGGATCACAACGTCATGGCCATACTCAACGAGGCGTTTAGATTTTTCCAGAACCATCTCGGATACCTGTACATGGCGTTCGGGGGGTTCGTCAAATGTAGAGCTGACGACTTCAG
>Ga0307992_1000655_pt1 | contig 21446 bp, 18 predicted proteins | sample EllFjometagen133_FD_203162 | JGI IMG/M metagenome (GOLD analysis project Ga0307992, IMG submission 203162) | Marine microbial communities from Ellis Fjord, Antarctic Ocean - #133 | ecosystem: Environmental > Aquatic > Marine > Unclassified | place: Southern Ocean | collected 2014-10-08
TCCAGTGGTAATCCCAATTGTTTTGTTGTATAATCTATTGTGTATTTTATATGTGTTTGCATACTTATATTATACCAAAAAACCAGCCTCGAAAGAGTCTGGTTTTTGTTTTTATAAACTTTTTATCCTTGGGCTATTTCTTTACAGCCCCTTATTTTTATATGGCTTTTGTCTGTTCTAAAGCCAATTTCTCTTTGGTTTCAATATTGTTTAACAACGCCTCCACTTTCTTATTCCCAATAATTCCGATTGTAGTAATGATTACTAAAACACTACAAACAATACCTAGTACAGCTACATTGAATTTATTAACTAAAAATCCCGCCCCTATAACTGCTAAAGGAATAGCTCCTTGACTCAAAGCTCCTATTGTAGCGAATACTCTACCCCTAACCTTAGGCTCAATCGCCTTCATCATACCGGTATTAAGTGGTATATTTGTAAACATCATAAAGATTGCTAACAAAATATTTGCGAAGATGAATAATCCAAAGAACCACCAATAACCGATAATATTATACGTAACTAAGACTATTAATATGGACGCAAAAACGAAGCTTGAAGATAAATATGCTATCCCTTTTTTTATTGACTTGCTTAAACTTTTTATCTTCATACCACCAACAATTATTCCAGCAAACAACATTGTTACACTGAATACAATATCAATAGCTCCAAGTTCATATGCAGATGCATTTAATTCTGTTCTAAAAAGATAAGGTATACCAACTCCAAATAATGGCGAAAATGCAAAGTTTAAAACTAAGCTAAAAAGCATCATTGTAAGTAAACCTTCTTTACCAATTAAATACTTAAACCCAAACTTAATATCTTGGAAAAATGCTTTTACTGTCGTAAGCGATTCAGCTTTACCATCGTGAAAATGTGTCTTAATAAACATTTCGCTGAACGCACTAAATATAAAACTGATTGCATTGATTAAAACTGCCATTTCAAATCCAAGTATTGCATATAAGAACATACCTGCTAAAACTCCAAATATTCCCTGTGCACTCCCAATTATACTGTTAGCTCCATTAGCTGCTTGTATTAAATCTTCACCAACTACTTCTGGTATTACTGCGGTAGCAGCTGGACCAAAGAACGCCTGGTTAAAACTTGCTAATGCAGTAATTCCCAACAAAATCCAAATCAATACTTCTTTTTCAAAACCTAAAGTAAGTATGTAAAGTGTGATAAAAAACAATATACTTCTAATAAAATCAGTAACATATAAAATTCGAATTTTATTCCATTTATCAGCTATAACACCAGCAATTGGACTAAAAACAATATTAACTATAATACCGACAGCCATGAATAAGGCTAGATAGACAGCCCCGCCATCTTCACCAAATAAGTCTTGAACATATAGTCCCGCTGCGAAGCTATATAAACTTGTTCCTATTGCGGAAACTAGACTCCCTTGAAATAGTAAGAAGTAATTTCTATTCTTAAATAATGTCTTCATTCAAAAGCCTCCGGTTTGTATTGTTTTTATACCCTAATAAGTTGTAACCAACAAATAGTTTTGAGATTAAAACCTAACTAACTATGGTGTTTTTTGTTTGTTTTGCAACGTATAGTTGTACGGCATTATTTTCTTTGTCTAACTTAGCACACGATGTACCAAATATATTCTTTTCTTCATTGAAAGTTTTAATCCTAACAAAATGATCAAAAATTAAATATTTTTTATATTTGTATGTATTCATTGGATCAAATCCAGTTAATGTAATATTGTTAATAATTTCAAAATCATCTATTAAAAACTCTTCTATTTTTATCTTCAATCCCAAGTTATACTTAATGATAAAAGCTTTATCAATATCTATTTTATCCAGAGATTCTAAATTAAAACTTTTAGTATTATCAAACCATTCATATACGTTTTCAACATTGCCTATAATTACTCTATTATATTTGATGCCTAGTATTTCAGCTGTCAACATTATTAAAGCTCCAATATCATAGGAGATTTTTCTAACTGGAATATAGTTTTTAGGGTTTTGTAGGTTTATTAACAAATCTTCAATTGATTTTACCTTTAAATCTGGTTTTAGCTGTTCGAGAACACTAACCTCAATAAATTTAGCCATACCTTCGACAGTTTCAATTCCAGACTCATAATTTACTAAAATCTTAAACTTGTCACACCTAAGTTTTCTAGATGCGAGAAAGTCATTAAACTTGGATAAAGATTGTTCTTTATATGCTTCTACTAAAAATTGAGTTTCCTTAAATTTCCAGATTAAGTTTTCCTCATTATAATCGTAAAGAACTCCCTGGTATTCATTGGGGAATCTAGCCTCTTTTTGATCAAGTTGAAAAGCATGAAACATTTCGTGAACTATTTTACTAGTAAAGACATCTATATCTTCCACTTTGTAATTCAGATTCCAAATTGCGATGCCTTTGTTTTCATACTCAATTGTTGTGTTGCCAATAAACCTTTCATCAAAAGGAATGACCTTGTCTTTAAGAAATACTTCATCTTTATTATATAAAGCAAAATCATATTGTTTAAATTTCGGGAATAATTTGTCAAAATTTAGTTTTTTTATATTTTGTTCAATAGCTTCATAAATATCTCTCATAAAATCACCATCCTTAAATATTTTACCATAATTTCATTAAAAAAGGACACTATCATTTATAGCATCTTTATTTTATTTTATTAGATTTGTTTCCTTTATAAATTAATTAAATTCGACAATTAATTCAATGTCAGCTACTTTACTAACAGTTTCATGGATTGAACAGAACTTAGTGCCCCATTCAGCGCTTTTAGCTAATGCCTTTTCATTGCTAGGATTAGTAACTACCAATTTAATAACTACCTTTTCTAACAAATTAACTTCTTTCCCTGTACCCTTATTACCAGATACTTCTACTGTAGCTTTATCGAAAGATAATCTTTTCTTTTTCGCTATCGATAAAAAAGTTGCGTAGAAACAAGAACCTAGAGCTCCAAACATCATATGATATGGATAAATTCCATTTTTTTGTTCTCCAAGTATTATTTTTCCTGTAGGAGTTTCCATTACTCCTTTAAATTCATCATCCCAAGTTTGTTTAATATTATCTAATGCCATAATAATCACCTCATATTAAGATTATACAACATAACATATTGTTTTCACAACGTTTAGCGACAATATTTTATTTTCACGCTATTTTCATAAAAAAGGTGTTTATTTGTAAGCGCTTTAGTGATATAATTCTAGTGGCGAGTCAAATCACTTTTTTTTATAATTTATTATAAAAAGGATTAATAAAAAACTTATTAGGAGGATTATAGTGAAAAACAATTTTTATGGCAGAAATTTCTTAACTTTATTAGAATATTCAAAGGAAGAAATTCAAGATTTACTTAATGTGTCTGCAAAGCTAAAAGCAAAGAAAAAAGCTAATTTGGAATGTAGACCTTTAGCTGGTAAAAATGTAGTTTTGTTGTTTGAAAAAGATTCAACTAGAACAAGATGTGCATTTCAAGTAGGAGCTAACGATTTAGGTATGAAAGTTACTTATTTAGGACCAACTGGTTCACAAATGGGTAAAAAAGAAAGTATTAAAGACACTGCTCGTGTTTTAGGCAGAATGTTTGATGGAATTGAATATAGAGGTTATAAACAAGAAACAGTTGAAATTCTAGGCGAGTTCTCAGGTGTTCCAGTATGGAACGGATTAACTGATATGTACCACCCAACCCAAATTTTAGCTGACTTTTTAACAGTTATAGAAAAATTTGGACACTTAGACGGTATTAATTTTACTTATTTTGGAGATGCTAGAAACAATATGGGTAATAGTTTAATGATCGGTGCAGCTAAAATGGGAATCAACTTCACAGCTTGTGCACCAAAGGAATTATGGCCAAATGAAGATTTAGTTAAAAAATGCAAAATTTTAGCTAAGGAATCAGGAGCTACTTTAAAATTTACTGAAGATGTGTTGGAAGGTTCTAAAAACGCAGATGTTATCTATACAGATGTTTGGGTATCAATGGGTGAACCAGCTAAAGTCTGGAAAGAAAGAATTGAAAAACTTAAACCATACCAAGTAAATAAAAAAATTATGGATAACGCTGGCAATACAGCTATCTTCATGCATTGTTTACCTGCTTTCCATAATACAGATACAATAATGGGTAAAGAAATCTATAAGAACTTTGGATTAGATGCTTTAGAAGTTACTGAAGAAGTATTTGAATCTGAACAATCTGTGGTATTTGATGAAGCTGAAAATAGATTACATACTATTAAAGCTGTTATGTATGTAACAATGAGGGAGCCTAAATGAAAAAAATAGTTGTTGCTCTAGGTGGTAATGCTCTAGGAAAAACACCATTGGATCAGAGACAAAAAGTTAAACATGCAGTTAAACCAATTGTCGATTTAGTTAGAGAAGGTAATGAAGTTATTTTAGCTCACGGTAATGGACCTCAAGTTGGAATGATTAACCTATCATTTGAAACAAGTCATTTAGAAAATGCTTCTAATCCTGAAATGCCATTCCCTGAATGTGGAGCGATGAGCCAAGGATATATTGGATATCATTTACAAAATGCTTTATTAACTGAATTAAAAAATCAAAATATGTCTCAACACGTAGCTACTATAGTTACACAAGTTGAAGTTGATAAAAATGATACAGCTTTTCAAAACCCTACTAAACCAATCGGTAGTTTCTATGATGAAAAAACCGCAAAAGAATTAGAGGAAAACAAAGGCTATCAAATGGTTGAAGATGCAGGTAGAGGCTACAGAAGAGTTGTTCCTAGTCCAAAGCCTGTTAATGTTGTTGAGATAGAAATCATCAAAACTTTGGTAGATGCTGGACATCTAGTTATTACAGTTGGTGGCGGTGGAATACCTGTTATAAAATCAGGCAATGAATTCATCGGTGTACCAGCAGTTATTGACAAAGATTTTGCTAGTGCTAAAATAGCTGATTTATTAGACGCTGATATGTTAGTAATACTTACTGCAGTTAATAAAGTAAAGATTAATTTCAATCAACCTAATGAAATGGATTTAGATGAATTAACCATTAAGGAATTAGATAAACTAATTGATGAAGGTCACTTCTTAAAAGGTTCAATGTTACCAAAAATGGAAGCTGCTAAATCATTTGTTATTAAAAAAGAAAATAGAATTGCTATAATCGCTTCTTTAGAAGAAGCCCATGAAGCCCTTCTAGGAAATGCAGGTACTAAGATAAAAAATTAAAACTAAAAAGGAGAGCATAATAAAAAATTATTATGCGATAATATTATGTTAACAGATTTAGAAATTGCTCAAAAAAGCAAAATGATAACCATTGGTAAAATTGCTAAGAAGATAAAGTTATCTCAAGATGAAATTGAGATGTATGGTAACTATAAAGCAAAAATTAGTTATGAAGCTTTAAACAAAGCCAAAGATAAATCAAGAGGAAAAATAATACTAGTTAGTGCAATTAACCCCACTCCTGCAGGAGAAGGGAAATCTACTACTACTATTGGCCTTGGAGATTCTCTAAATAAACTAGGTTATCAAACAATGGTCTGTTTGCGTGAACCTTCTTTAGGTCCTGTTATGGGTGTTAAAGGTGGAGCTACTGGTGGAGGTTACGCACAGGTTCTTCCTATGGAAGATATCAACCTACATTTTACAGGAGACATACACGCTATTACAGCCGCTAATAATTTAATAAGCGCTGTTATTGATAATCACTTATTTCAAGGAAATGAATTAAATATAAATCCGGAGAAAGTTATTTGGAGAAGAGTAATGGATATGAATGACCGTGCTCTTCGTAAAATTAATGTTGGTTTATCATTAAGAAGAGAAGTCCCTAGGACTGATGCTTTTGATATTACAGTAGCATCAGAAATTATGGCAGTATTCTGTTTAGCAACTGATTTAGATGACTTAAAAATTAGAATATCTAATATAGTTGTTGCCTATGATACTGAAGACAAGCCAATTACTGTAAAAGATATGCAAGTTGCTGGAGCGGTAACCATGTTATTGAAAGATGCCTTCAAACCTAATCTAGTTCAAACTCTAGAAGGTAATCCAGTTCTTATTCATGGTGGTCCTTTTGCAAATATCGCTCATGGATGTAATTCAATTATGGCTACTGACTACGCTTCAAAAATCAGCGAATACACTGTTACTGAAGCCGGTTTTGGAGCTGATTTAGGAATGGAAAAATTTATTGATATAAAAATGAGAGCTATGAACACAATGCCTGAACTTGTTGTTTTAGTTGCTTCTATTAGAGCTTTAAAACTACACGGTGGTGTGGACAAAGCTGATTTAAAACTGGAAAATGTTGGAGCTTTAGGTAAAGGGGTAGAAAATCTAGAAAAACATATTGAAAGCGTATTAGAATACAACCTTCCATATGTTATAGCTTTAAACAAGTTTCCAACTGATACTGATGATGAAATAGAATTTATGTTGGATTGGGCAAAAAAGAACAATCACACATTATCATTATCAAGAGTATTTGAAAAAGGTAGTGAAGGCGGAATAGATTTAGCTCAAAAAGTTATTGAAACTATTAATAACAAAAAAGATAAAAATTCTAAATTATTATATGATCTCAATTTATCTATTGAAGAAAAAATAGAAATAATAGCAAAAAAAATATATGGTGCTGGTAAAGTAGAATATTCTGATAAGGCTAAAGAACAAATTGAAACTTATAAAAAACTTGGCTGGGATAAACTGGCTATTTGTGTAGCTAAAACACCATTATCATTGAGTGATAATGGTAAGATTAAAGGACGTCCTAGAGACTTTACAGTAACAGTAAAAAGATTCAAACCTTCTCTAGGTGCTGGATTCATTGTAGCTTTAATGGGTAACGTAATGACGATGCCTGGTCTTCCTAAACATGGTGGATACATAGATATGGATGTTATAGACGGAAGAATAATTGGTTTATTCTAAAATATAGAAAGGATGTGTGATCTTTTTATCACACAAATACAGACATGGAAAAAAGATTAGTTAAAATTGCTATCTGGGGATTCGGAGCTATGGGTTCTGGAATGGCGAAAATGGTTTTAAAGAAAAAAGGATTTGATATTGTTGGAATATCAGATACCTATGAAGGTTTTGTTGGAAAAAGCATTTTTGATTTATTAAAAATTAAAAACCCACAAAATCATGACGTTGTTATTGAGAACAATATTGAAAGAATTTTAGTTGAAGAAAAACCTGATTTAGTTCTTCTTGCTACTGATTCATTTACAAAAAAAGCCTATAAAAAAATAAAATTTATAGTAGAACATAAATGCAATGTAATAAGTACAGCTGAAGAAATGGCTTATCCTTATGCAAAAGAACCTGAACTATCTAAGAAAATGGATAAATTAGCTAAAGAAAACGGTGTATCTATTTTAGGTACAGGTGTAAACCCAGGAATGATGATGGATTTACTAGCTATTTGTATTTCAGGTGTTATGAGCGATGTAGAAGACATGGAAATATCTCGTGTCAATTCTCTATCGCCTTTTGGACCAACTGTTATGGAAGAACAAGGTGTTGGTTTACCATTAGAAGAATTCAATGCTAAATTAGAGAAAGATGAACTTTCAGGACATGTCGGATTTGTTGAATCAACTTACATGATCGCTGATGCTCTAGGTTTAGAAGTCAAAGACTTCGAACAATCAATGGCACCGATAGTAACTAATGTTGATCGTAAATCACCTTATGGATTTGCAAAAACTGGAGATGTTGCTGGTGTCGATATGAGAAGCATCGCAACACTATCAAATAATACAAAAATTAATATGGTCCATCCTCAACAAATTGAGCCTGAATTAGAAGGAATAAGTACTGGAGATTATATTAAAATCAAAGGAACACCGGAAATTAACTTATCAAATGTACCTGAAGTTGAAGGTGGAATTGGTACAATCGCTATTTGTGTAAATATGATACCTCAAGTTATAAACTCTAAACCTGGTTTAAAAACAATGATTGATTTACCAGTGCCAAGAGCTATTATGGGTGATGTTAGAAACTATATTGATGAGGAGTAAGTGTCATGATTAAAAAAAATTCATGGGTGCAAATTACTAAAACAATACTAAAACCTGAAGAAAGAGCTGTTAATCTTCCTGAACCAACAAAAAAAGTTCCAATGATGATGTGGGTTAAAGGTTTCCTTTTAGAAGCCGGAGAATTAAACTCTTTAGTAAAGATTAGAACTTTAACCGGACGTATTGAATCTGGACTTTTAGTATGTGAAAACCCAAGTTATATGCATACCTACGGAGAATTTGTACCTGAACTATTAGAAATTGATAGAATCTGCAAAACCACACTCTTTGGGGGTGATTTTTATGAATAATTCCTATGAAGCGGTTATGGCAAGAAAAAATCAAATAATGAAATCATCTGTAGGCATCAATTATGATAAATATGAAGGTGATTATTTAAACTTTGATTTTGAAGAAATGATGAGTGATTGCGGATTTAGCCTTAGAGAAGTTAGACAAATTCAAAATCAATTTGGAGTAGGTAATACTCCATTGAAAGAATGTAAAAATATAACTGATTTAGCAAGAAAAGTTTCTAAACCAGGTTATGGCGCAAGAATTTTCATTAAAGATGAAGCCCTAAATGATTCTGGTAGTTTCAAAGCTAGACGTGCTAGTATGGCATGTTATCAAGCTAAGAAACTTGGATTCAAAGGTGTCATCGCAGCTACTTCTGGTAACTATGGAGCTGCTGTAGCTAGCCAAGCTGCTAAACACGGATTAAAATGTATAATCGTCCAAGAATGTTTTGATTCTAATGGAATTGGACAACCTGAGATAATTGAAAAAGCGAGAGCCTGCGAAGCCTATGGAGCTGAAGTTGTTCAATTAAGCGTTGGTCCTGAGTTATTCTATAAGTTTTTATTACTATTAGAAGAAACGAAATACTTTAACGCATCACTATATACTCCCTATGGAGTTATGGGTATTGAATCACTAGGAGCTGAGCTAGTTGAAGACTGCTTAAAACAAAATGGTAAAGTGCCAGATATGGTGGTTTGCACAAATGCTGGAGGCGGTAACTTAACTGGTACTGCCAGAGGTATTTTAAAAACAACAAAAGAAAAAATTCAAATTGTTGGTGCTTCAGTTAATCTTAAAGGATTACACATGGCTAATGATATTGATTTTAATAAAAAATCTTTCACCACCGGGCATACTGGATTTGGAATACCATTTATGATTAATCCTGATCGTAGTGATGTGCCAAGAAGTGCTGGACGTCCGCTAAGATATATAGATAGATATGTAACAGTTAATCAAGGAGAAGTCTTCTTTATGACTGAAACATTAGCTGTTTTAGAAGGAATTGAAAGAGGACCTGCTGGTAACACTTCATTAGCCGCTGCTTTTAGTTTGGCAAAGGAATTAAAACAAGACCAAATAATTATAGTTCAGGAAACTGAATATACAAGTGCAGGTAAACATCATCAAGCTCAACTAGCTTTTGCTAGAAAAAATGGTATCAATATATATTTTGGAAATCCAGAAGACGAAATCCCTGGAAAATCAATTGTCTTTCCAAAAACAGTTGATTTAATCCAAGCTAAAGATTTAGATCTAGATGTCATACGAAAAAAATACATACGAGGGCAATTATTAAAAACAAATAAACTTACTAAAAAAGATATAGAGTTTTTGATTATCGAAACTAATACAAATACTGATTATATTTTAAGTGAAATTAAGAAACATAACGTTGAACTGGAGGAATAATATGGATAAGCATAATACAAGAAATGATGATTTCTTAGACAGAAGAAAACACCTAGCTGACTTAACGGATGAAGAGTTAAAACAAAAATTTTGGGATTTAGCTGATAAAGCTACCTCTCCATTAATTGATTTAGCAAATAAAAATACTTCTCCTGCTATCGAACGATCTATACTTTTACGTATGGGTTTTTCAAGTTTAGAAGCTGCTGCTTTAGTTGAAAAAGTTATTAACCATAACTTAATTGGCAAAGGCGCTGGCCATGTTGTTTATCGGCTTTCACAAATGAAAAAAATAACCATAAGAGCTGCGGGATTAAAGCTTATCAATGATTTAGGTTGGAAAAATGTAATGGATAGCTTTGGGGTAAAACTATGAAAATAAACGAAAAACTAAACATCTTTGAAATCCTAAAAGATTTAGATAAATACGAACCAAGACGTAGAGGTTGGACGTGGAGAGTTCCAGTTAAGAATCTTAATATGGCGGGCAACGTATATTTAGATGCTTCTGAACCTTTAAAAAATTCAGTACCTTTACCAGCTGCTAAATACTTTGGAAATATTGATCCTCAACCAATTCAAGTTATTACTAGTGAAATTGCTTCAGGTAGATTTGAAGATGATATTAGAAGAATGAGAATGGCCGCTTGGCATGGTGCTGACCATCTAATGGTAATTAGAACCGCTGGTCAGTCTCATTTTGATAGCCTAATTGAAGGCTCTCCTCAAGGTGTTGGTGGAGTTCCTATCACAAGAAAACAAATAAGAGCCCAAAGAAAAGCTCTAGATATAATTGAAGACGAAGTTGGAAGACCAATTAACTTCCATTCATACGTTTCTGGAGTTGCTGGACCTGATATCGCAGTAATGTTTGCGGAAGAGGGAGTAAATGGAGCTCACCAAGATCCACAATATAATGTTTTGTATCGTAATATTAATATGATTAGATCATTCGTTGACGCGGCTGAATCTAAAAAAATAATGGCCTGGGGAGAAATCTTGCAAATTGATGGTGCTCATAACGCTAATGCTACCGCTATGGTCGCTTGGAAAGTTATGCCAGAACTAATGGTACAACATGCGATAAACTCAATGTTCTCACTAAAATCTGGAATTAAAAAAGAAAATATTGCTTTATCAACTGTACCGCCAACTGCTGTACCAGCTCCTGATTTAAGAATAAATCTTCCTTACGCTAAGGCATTGAGAGATTTCTTTTCTGATTTTAAAATGAGAGCACAAATGAATACCAAATATATGGAGTCATCAACTAGAGAAGCTACAGTTACTCACGTTTTGAATATGATGATTTCTAAACTTACTTCAGCTGATATCCAATCTACTATTACTCCTGACGAAGGACGAAATGTTCCTTGGCATATGTATAATGTGGAGGCTTGTGACACAGCGAAACAAGCTCTTATAGGTATGGATGGACTTCTTGAGTTAGTAGAACTAAAAGATACTGGTTATCTTCCAAACAAAGTAAGAGAACTAAAAGAAAGAGCTATTCTGTTTTTTGAAGAATTACTTGAAGTTGGTGGTTATTTCCAAGCTGTTGAAGATGGATTTTTTATTGATTCTGGTATTTACCCTGAAAGAAATGGTGATGGTATTTCTAGAAAAATTAACGGTGGTGTTGGAGCTAATACAGTCTATGAAAGAGATGAAGATTATTTTGCACCAGTAACTGCTCATTTTGGCTATAATAATGTTGAACAATACGGTTTAACAAAAACTGATAACCCAAGCAAATTAATTGGTGGATCCACTTTTGAAGATCGTTCAAAAATCGTATATATTGATGAGTTAGATGATACTGATAATGTTAATGTTAGATTAAACGAAACTAAAAAATATCAAAACTCAAATTTAATCAAACCTGAAGTTGAATGGTTAGCTGATGGTATTGTGGTGGTAGATATTACTCTTCCTACTTCTGTTAAATACGCAGAAGCTGCTAGTATTGAAATAGCTAAGAGAATGAATCTACTTGATCCTGAAGTAATTCATAGAGAAGTTTTGCAGATGGCTGAAGCTACAAGAATTCAAGTAAAAGGTAAAATAGACTTTGATATCGATATAAGTAAATTGGTGTTGCCTGAAGAACCTGAATTACTATCTGATACAGAAATCAGAGAATACGTAAAAGATAACCCTATTACTATTGTCGCTGGTACTGTAGGTGAAGATGAACATTCAGTAGGTCTTAGAGAAATCATCGATATTAAACACGGTGGAATAGAAAAATACGGAATCAATTGTATTTATCTAGGTACTTCTGTTCCTATTACCAAATTAGTAGATGCAGCTATTGAAGCTAACGCAGATGCTATTCTAATGTCTACAATAATTTCTCATGATGAAGTACATTACAAAAACATGAAAAAAACTCATGAGTACGCTATAGAAAAAGGAATTAGAGACAAAATAATTATCGTTGCTGGTGGAACCCAAGTAACTCCTGAACTCGCTAAAAAACAAGGTGTAGATGCTGGATTTGGTCGTGGGACAAAAGGACAACATGTAGCCTCTTTTATAGTATTACAAAAGGAACTAATGAATGATAATTGATGCTCTAGTAGCAGAAATCGGTTCCACTACTACTGTAATTAACGCTTTTGATAATTTAGATTCAGATAAACCTTTATTTTTAGGCTTCGGATATAGCCCTACTACCGTTCTTGAAGGCGATGTAACTATTGGATTAAATAATGCAATAGATAGCCTAAAGGAAAAATTAGGTGTTAGTGATTTAATTGCTAAAGAAACATTTGCTAGTAGCAGCGCAGCTGGCGGCTTAAAAATGAGTGTTCACGGTTTGGTTTATGATATGACGGTAAAAGCAGCTAAAGAAGCTGCTCTAGGTGCCGGTGCTAATATTAAAATGATAACTAGTGGTTTATTAGATGATTTCCAAATTGAGGAAATAAAAGAAGAGCCGCTAAACATTATAATGATAGCTGGTGGTGTTGACTACGGAGAAAGAATCACAGCCGTTGAAAACGCAAAAAAAATAGCCGCTTTAAAACTTAATATACCTGTTATCTACGCTGGCAATATTCAAAACCATAAAGTAATGAAAAAAATATTTTTTGATAATAATCAAAGTGATTATCTATACATATCTAATAATGTCTATCCAAAAATAGATGTTTTAGAAGTGGAACAAACACGTAAAATAATTCAGGATGCTTTTGAAAAACATATTATACATGCGCCCGGAATGGAAAAAGTTAAATCAATAATTAAGGAAAGTATCGTCCCAACTCCAGGAGCAGTAATGAAAGCATCAATTTTATTGCAAGAATCTATTGGAGATTTAGTAACTATAGATATCGGTGGAGCTACTACTGATATTCATTCTGTTACCGAAGGAAAAAAAGAAATAGAGAAAATCCTATTAGCTCCAGAGCCGTTTGCAAAAAGAACAGTTGAAGGAGATTTAGGTGTCTACATCAACAAAGATAACATAATAGATATAATTACAAAAGATCGGTTAATTAAAGAACTAAACATCTCAATTGATGACTACAATAATTTGATATCCGCATACCGTCCAATCCCTATAAATGGACAAATACCATTAACAGAAAGACTAGCTCTTGAGGCTATGATTCAAGCTGTCTATAGACATTCTGGAAGATTGGTAAATATGTTTATTGCTAGTGGTAAAACTACCTATGCTGAAGGTAAAGACTTAACAAATGTAAAATACTTGGTAGCGACTGGTGGTGCTTTAACTAAACTTCCAAACCGCAAACGAATAATTAAAGATGGCTTGGAAAAAGAAAATAAATTAGTATTAAAACCTAGCGCTAAAACAGAAGTGCTAGTTGACAATAATTACATCATGGCTTCAGTGGGTGTTTTATCAAAGAAACATCCTAAAGCAGCTTTAAAACTATTAAAAGAAAGTTTAGAAATTAGGTGATTATATGTATCCAAGAATAATTATTGATCAACAAAAACTTGTAGATAACACTAACCAAATAATTCAGATGGCTAAGGATAATGGTATCCCATTTATTACTATGGTTGTAAAAGCTTTTGCTGGAGATATTACTATTCTTAACACATTAGAAACTACTAACCTGACTTGTATAAGTGATTCAAGAATTCAAAATCTAAAACTATATAACACTTTAGGTTTTCATCATAAAATGTTACTAAGAACTCCTATGCTTTCAGAAGTTAAGGATGTAATAGCATATTCAGATATATCACTGAATTCTGAGCTATTAGTTATAAAAGCCTTAGATTCTGAAGCAAAAAAACAAAATAAAAAACATACAATTTTAGTCATGTTTGATTTAGGTGATTTAAGAGAAGGTATATATTATACTTCTAAGTACCTACCGATAATAAAAGAAATCTTAAAATTAGAAAACATCGTATTAAAAGGTATAGGTACCAATTTAACTTGTTATGGAGGTTTAGTTCCTAGCAAGGAAATTCTTAATAGATTAGTAGCTATCAAAAACAATATTGAAACTAATTTAGATATTAAGTTAGATATTATATCTGGTGGTAACTCTTCTTCTGTTACTTTATTTGGAAAAGATGTAATTCCAACAGAAATCAATCATCTAAGATTAGGTGAGTCAATTCTTTTTGGTAAAGAAACTTCATATTCTACTGAAATTCAAGGATTGCATCATAATGTATTTTCATTTGAAGCTGAAATAATTGAATTAAAAGAAAAGCCTAGTTATCCTGATGGTGAAATCAGTATCAACTCTTTTGGTGTAAAACCAGATATAACTGATAAAGGTTTAATGAAAAGAGCTATTCTAGCAATTGGTAAACAAGACACGATGTTAGATAACCTTTCTCCAATGGATAAAAACATAAGTATCATAGGTGGTAGTTCAGATCATTTAATAGTTGACGTTACTAACAGTAGTTACAAACTGGGAGATATTATTAGATTTAATATAAACTACCCAGCTTTGGTACACCTTATGAACTCTGACTATGTGAATAAATGTTACAAATAAAAAAAGCCATCCTAAGATGACTTTGAAGACTTACTACTTTTAATAAATGTTATTGTTCCTTCTCTTTTAACCTCAAATTCAGTCATTTTCTCAAAGAAAATTAAAGGTTTGATGTTACTACCGTAGTTCCTTGGATGGAACCCTGGAAATTTCTTTTGAAGAAGTTGTGCTATTAAACTCCAATAAGCCCAACCATCATCTTCAACGGTTTCCTCAATAATATTTTTTAATTCTTGTTTAACTCTTCTTTTAGGAGTAATTGAACTAATTGCTTTGGTTTTCCTTGGCTTTTTTACCGCTTTGGTTTCTACCTTTTCAGGTACAGGAACTTGTTCTTCGGTTTCTCCAGCCATAACCATTTTATCTAAATAAGCAAATGTTTCGCATGAGTTTACAAGAGATATTGGGGTTTTACTTTCACCCATACCAAAGACAAACATGTTATCTTCTCTTAGTCTAGTCACTACTTTAGTGAAGTCACTATCAGAAGTTACAATACAAAAACTGTTAACTTTATCTTTGTATAAAATATCCATTGCGTCAATAATTAGAGTAAAATCCGAAGAGTTTTTCCCTTTTGTATAAGCGTATTGTTGGACGGGTGTTAACCCAAATTCATTGATTTTAGTTTTCCATGGATTTAGTTGTGGTGTTGTCCAATCACCGTATACTCTTCTAATGGTTAATTTACCATATTTATTTGCTTCATCTATAATTTTTTCTATATAACTAGGAGAAATATTCTCCGCGTCAATTAAAAGAGCTATAAGTTTATTTTCTATATTCATAATTCACCTCTATACAATTATAACAAATTTTACTAAACTTAACCAATAAATATATTTTTTGCAGAAAAAAGGAGATTAAAATGACAAAAAATGCATTGCTTAATGATTGGATCAGTGAAATCAAATCATTATGCACCCCAGAGAACGTTGTAATCTGGGAGGGAACACAAAAACAATACGATGACTTAGCCAAAGACTGTGTTAGTAAAGGCAAAGCTATTCGCATAAACCCTAAAAAAAGACCGAATAGTCTTTTATTTAGATCTCATCCTTCAGATGTTGCTAGAGTTGAAAAGAGAACCTTTATCTCTACTGCTTTAGAATCAGATGCTGGACCAACTAACAACTGGATCTCGCCTGAAGAGTTAAAACCAATTATGCTTGAGTTATTTAAGGGCTCAATGGTTGGTAGGACAATGTATGTAATTCCATTCTCGATGGGACCCACAGGTCACGAGTTTTCTAAAATCGGTGTAGAAATTACCGATAGTGCCTATGTTGCTTTAAACATGCATATCATGACTAGAACTGGTATTGAAGTAATTGAATTATTGAATCAAGGTGAAACTTTCGTTAAATGCTTACACTCTGTAGGTTATCCACTAACACCTGATATGATTGATCCTGCATGGCCTTGTGCTCCAATGGAAGAAAAATACATTTCTCAGTTTCCTGATGAAGATATGATTTGGTCTTATGGTTCAGGTTATGGTGGAAATGCATTATTAGGTAAAAAATGCTTTGCTTTAAGAATAGCCTCTAATCAAGCTAGAAAAGAAGGTTGGATGGCTGAACATATGCTTATCCTTAAGTTAACTGATCCTAAGGGTAAAGTAAAATATATCACGGGAGCATTTCCTAGTGCTTGTGGTAAAACTAACCTAGCTATGATAAATCCAAGTTTAGATGGCTGGAAAGCTGAAACTTGCGGTGATGATATTGCTTGGATGAGAGTTTGTAATGACGGTAAATTATATGCTATAAATCCTGAAAATGGATTCTTTGGAGTAACTTCAGGGACATCTAAAAAATCTAATCCAATTGCTTTAGAAACAGTAAGAAATAATACTATATTTACGAACACAGCTTTGACAGATGATAATGATGTTTGGTGGGAAGATTTAACAGATGAAACTCCTAAACATTTAATAGACTGGCACGGAAACGACTGGAACCTCGGTGATGAAATGAGGCCCGACCATCCAAACGCTCGATTTACTTCACCATTGACAAATTGTCCAAGTTTAGCTGAAGAGTTTGAAGAACCAGTTCCGATATCAGCAATTCTTTTCGGTGGTAGAAGACCAACTACTATTCCATTAATTCATCAAAGTTATAATTTCTTCCATGGAATCTTTATAGGTTCTATTATGGGATCACAAATAACTGCGGCTACTCTTGATGCTAATATTGGAGAAGTTAGAAGAGACCCATTTGCTATGTTGCCATTTATTGGTTATAACATTGCCGACTACGTTAATCACTGGGTTGATATAGCACACCAATCAACAGAAGATTTACTTCCAAAGATTTTCTTCGTTAACTGGTTTAGAAAAGATGAAAATAATAAATTCTTATGGCCTGGTTTCGGAGAAAACATCCGTATTCTAAAATGGATTATTGAAAGAACTGAAGATAAAATTAATCACATAAATACTCCTATAGGAATAATTCCTGATATAGATAAATTAGATTTATCTGATTTAAAAATCTCTGGTAAAGCCCTAGATATACTATTTGATGTTGATAAGGATGCTTGGGCCAAAGAAATAAATTCAATAACAGAATATTATAAGATTTATAAAAATACATTACCAATAGTTTTAGAGAATCAATTAAAACTATTAAAAGAAAGATTTGAAATATAAAGAAAAGGCGCGGTTTAATACTGCGCCTTAAGTTTATTAATATTTATTACCTATTCTCTTATATATTTTGGTTCCTCTATAATTGAAATTTTACAGGTTTTCCTGCCAAATACAAATCCAAATTCATCAAAATCATTTGATATAATCTATTTCTCATATGTGGACTTGACGATGCGTTATGTGGAGTTATATATACATTATCAAGTTTCCATAAAGGGCTTTTCTTAGGTAGTGGTTCTGGATCAAGAACATCAAGTCCTGCACCTCTTATTTGTTTATTAACCAATGCTTGATATAAATCGTCTTGTTTAACTACTCTTCCTCTAGCTACGTTAATAAATAGTGAATTCTTTTTCATCAAATCAAACTTGGTCTTATCAAACATGTATTCTGTTTCTTTAGTTAAAGGTAAAGCCAACACAACATAATCTGCTGTTTTAAGTGCTTGATTCAAATCTTCTTCTTCAACGATAATTTGGTCAAAATTAACTTCTTCTTTGTAATTACTTCTATAACCAATAACTTTCATCTCAAAGGCTTTAAATCTTTGAGATAGTTCTTTACCTATCGAGCCTACACCTAAAATAAGTACAGTTGAGTTAGTTAACTCAGGTTCTTCTCTTATTGGTTCCCACTTAGCTTTTTCCATAGATTCTATATAATATTTTATATTTCTGTTAAAATATAGTATTTTAGCAAATACGTCCTCGGCGATTGATTTAGAAAAGATGTCTTGTGCATTGCAAAAAGTGATATTTCTTTCTCTTAGCTCAGAAAAGTCTAACCCATCATAGCCAGCCATTAAGTATTGAATCCATTTTAAATTTGGATAATCTCTAAGATTCATCTCTTTAACAATTTTAGGCATTGTTATAAGAACTTCAAGTTCACTTTTTCTAGCAACATCAGTCACAAATTCTATATTTGGATATTTATCAACTAAGCTACCATAATTACTGCTTCCAATAAGTTTTGGATCAACATAAATCACCATTAAAATCACCACTTTTCATAAAAAAATTATAACATACATTTATAGGAAATCCAAAAAAAAGGACTTGTTTTTAACAAATCCTTTTACTATTAATATTATTAAGCGTACATTTTAGATAAAATCCAATTTACAAATCTTTTAGGTAGTATTTTTCCTAGGAAAACCAAGAATTTGTACACTACTCCTACAGTTACTTGAACAGGCATTCTTTTTCGCTTAATCAGCTTATTTATTACTTTTACAACTGACATCGGACTCATACCGTTTCTCTCATCGTGTTCCATTTTATTGATTGACCTTTTAATTCTATCTTTATATAAATCATCTTCCATAATACTAGGCTGATCCCTATTGTCAGTAAAACCAGTTTTAGTGTCTCCTGGCAATACCGAACAAACATCAATTCCAAATGGTTTTAGTTCCATTTTTAAACCTTCAGTAAACCTATGCATGCTAGATTTGGTCATTGAGTAGAAAGTTTGGAATGGAATGGTTAATTCTCCAGCTACAGAACCAATGTTTATAATTTTAGACTTTTTCGTTTCTCTTAACAAAGGTATTAGTTCTTTTGTAAAATAGAATTGCCCAATTACATTTACTTGAAATATTTTGTTAGCCTCTTCTAAAGTAGTATATTCTACCGCCCCAGATATTCCTATCCCAGCACAGTTAATTAGCACATCAATATGATCTGTTAATTTTTTTATTTCTAATACTGCTTTAGCTACATCTTCACCTTTACCTAAATCACATAATATATAATCGTAATTGTATTCATTCTTAGGATATGATCTTGATAATCCAATTACTTTATTACCTTGATTATGAAAATATTCAGCGGTTAATTTTCCAATTCCACTAGATGCACCACTTATAACTATTACTCTACTCATTTATTTTGTAAATAAGCCATTATTTCTTCATCTGTTTTAGGTAAGTTATTTAAAACATCAGCAATAATATTGATGGCTTCATCCATTAATTCTGTTGTGTGAGTTGAAGTATAACTAGTTCTAATTAGACATTCACCTTCTGGTGCAGCAGGTGGAATAACTGGATTAACATATACTCCTCTTTCAAACAATTCTTTACAAGCTACCAAAGTGCGTAACATTGTATATGTAAATATTGGAATAATTGGAACAAATGAGTTTTCAATTATATCTAAACCTTTTGCCTTTAAACCTTTACGAACATAGGCAGCTACTTCAAGTAATGCTTTTGGTCTTTCAGGTTCTTGTCTTAGTATTCTCAATGATTCTAAAGCCGTCGCAGCATTAGCTGGAGTGATTGCAGCACAGAAAATGAAAGGTCTTGATTTATGTTTCACATACTCAATAACTTTATAACTGGCAGCCATATATCCACCTAAACTAGCTAATGATTTTGAGAATGTACCCATAATGATATCAACATCGTCTTCTAAACCAAAATATTCAGCTGTACCTCTACCATGTTCACCAATAACTCCAAACCCATGAGCATCATCAATCATAACTCTAGCTCCGTATTTTTTTGCTAGTTTAACAATTTCAGGTAATTTACAAATATCTCCACTCATAGAAAAAACACCATCAGTAACGATTAGTTTTCCTTTGTTTGGATCTGCATTTTTTAATGCTTTTTCTAGATCTTCCATATCGCTATGTTTAAATCTAATCATTTTAGCGAACGATAATCTAGCACCATCATAGATACTTGCGTGATTTTCTCTATCACAAAAAATCAAGTCATTTCTACCAGCTATAGCTGATATAATTCCTAGATTAGATTGATATCCTGTAGAAAATGTAACACAGTCATCTTTATTTAAAAACTCAGCTAATTCTTTTTCTAGAATTACGTGAGTAGTTAACGTTCCGTTTAAAAATCTTGAGCCTGAAACACCAGAACCAAAATTTTTCATAGCCTCAACACCGGCTTTTATTACTCGTGGATCGCCTGTCAAACCAAGGTAGTTATTAGAGCCCATCATAATCTCTCTTCTACCTTCCATATTTACCACTATATCTTGCTTTGATTCTAGAGCGTGGAAATATGGGTAGATTCCTAATTTTTTAGTTTCCTCTACTGTTTTGTAATCTTCACATTTCTTAAATAAATCCATTATTTTCCCCCAAATAAAAAAGAATATGATATATAAATTATCAACCAAACAATTATATCATATTCTTATATTTTTGTATATCTTTTGTTAAACGTAAATTCCCTTATTATTCTGTTCTCAAAGCGATAACAGGATCTTTTTTAGCAGCCATTCTAGCAGGTATTAATCCCGCAATTACAGCTAAGAACATACTAATCAAAATTAGCGCTAGTGCAGCTTGTGGAGCAAGTTTTGCCACATTTGGCATATCAGCAAAATGTTCAATAATTAGATTAATTGGGATAATCAACAATAAACTTATTGTTACTCCAACGAACCCAGAACCAAACCCAATAATAATATTTTCCACATTGAAGATTCTTGAGATGTCTTTTTTTCTAGCTCCTAGAGCTCTTAGTACACCAATTTCTTTTGTTCTTTCAATTACAGATACATAAGTTATAATCGCAATCATAATCGATGAAACAACTAATGATATAGCAGCGAAGGCAATCAATACGATTGAGATTGTATCAATAACTCCACCTATTAAAGATGTAAATGTTGCCGCTCTATCGATATATGCTATTTGGCTAGTTTCAGGCAAATCTTTATTGTAATCATCTAGATGTGCTTTTACTAAGTCTTTTGCATCGAAATCAACTGGGTATAAACTAATTGATTTTATATCTCCTGTTTCAGCAGGATAAGTATTATATAGATATTCAGGAACATCTGATGTGTATGCAAACCCATTATAGAGTAAAGTAACATTTGAACCTTCTTTACTTCTAATTATCCCTGAGATTGTAACATCTAGGGTTTCATCAACACTACTAGTTAATATATTGTATTCACCAATAAATAATTTATAGGTTTTACCAATAATATCATCGAAATCAAATGTTTCATTTGCATCAACATCAAGATTTAAAACATTTTCTAACATT
>Ga0307992_1000656_pt1 | contig 21440 bp, 21 predicted proteins | sample EllFjometagen133_FD_203162 | JGI IMG/M metagenome (GOLD analysis project Ga0307992, IMG submission 203162) | Marine microbial communities from Ellis Fjord, Antarctic Ocean - #133 | ecosystem: Environmental > Aquatic > Marine > Unclassified | place: Southern Ocean | collected 2014-10-08
TGCCCGGTTCTGTTTTGGCAAGCACTGACAAAAATCTTCTGGAGCTTTCAGTATTAGGGGCTTATGTTCTTCTTTTAGATGAAAAGAAAATGCTTTCTCTTCTTGAGAACGGCAACTTAGATATACCAGAACCCAAAACGATGAACATCGTACTTCAGGGTAAACCGGGCGAGTGGATCGGCGGAACCGATATCGCACTTTATTTGATTAATTATTTTTCCCTTCCCGAAGATAAAAGCACTTTGCTTGAGATCCACGGCGAAGGATTGAATACTCTCCCCCTTAATGAACGTTCCAATTTAGCACGCACTCTTATTGGGTTAGGTTATGAACACCTTCTTTTCCAGGTTGATGACGCCGTGATGGCCTTTTTACAAGATCGCAGTGAAGGGGAAGGTCATTATTATTTTCCCGATGAGAAAGCGGATAAAAATTCGACGATCAATATCGAACTTCAAAAGATACATCCCATGATAGCATGGAAAGAAAAAGATAAAATCAAGATAGGTCCTTTAACTGATAAAGATGGACAAGAAATAGCGCAAATTTTTATCGGTGGTGATACATCCTGTCGCTATGAGGATATTCAAGCCGGATTAAAACTCATCCGCTATATACCTTTAACAGATACGGTGACATCCTGCATTATGCCCGGCTCACAATTGGTGAATGGGGATCTGCTGGACATGGGTGTTGCAGGTATTTTGACCGAGATAGGTTTTGATCTGCTGCCATCGTCGTTTCTTGAATTGCTTGTCTCTCATCCCGATACCAAAGGCTCCCGTTTGGGAACATCTGCGCAGATATTGCATTCAGGTGGTATGTTGGCAAATGCATTGAGTTGTTTCTCAGCAGCCATGACAGGCAAGATTACGCATCCGTTGGAACTGGAATCCATTCTAAAACAAAAAGAAAAACAAGAACACGAGCATGAACACGAACACAAATAAAAAACGCGTCAAAGCACTAAAGATAAATTTATTGCTTATCATCATTTTGATGATACCGTTTACAAATAGTTGTGTTTTTCAATATCAACTTCGACCACCCGCTTTTCGCCCATATAAAACCGAAACGCTTCAAGTGACTGCCTATTGTGCCTGTGGCCAATGTTGCGGTTGGGAGCGAAATTTATTGGGACAAAAAGTCTATTCTTACGGACCACATAAAGGTGAACGCAAGATCGTTGGATTAACGGCGGACGGTACATGGGCAAAAGAAGGCACCATTGCTGCAGATAACAAAATTTTTCCTATGGGTACGATCATGTACATCGAAGGCTACGGCTACGGCGTAGTTGAAGACCGTGGTTCAGCCATTCAGGATAAACATATTGATATTTTCTTTAAATCACATAACAAAGCCCTTGATTGGGGAAACCGGAATATGGAAGTCAAAATCTGGCTGCCAAAAAAATAACACATGAAAAAATCTCCCAGCATTTCTTTTTATACACTTGGCTGTAAACTCAACCAAGCCGAAACCGCCGCGCTTCTTTATGCCGCGAAAGAACAAGGTTATACACCTGTCGATTTTGAAGAACCCGCAGATGTAATGGTCGTAAATTCCTGTACTGTCACTAATCGTGCTGATCGCAAGACCCGGCAGGCATTGTATCAGGCAAGGCGTTTATCACCTAATGGTATTGTCGTTCTTGCCGGATGTTTCCCGCAGGTCAATCCCGAAACATCTCCCGAGATCAAAGGCGTAGATATCGTACTGGGAACCCGTGATAAATTCGATCTTTTTTCAGCCATTAAAGATTTTGAAAAAAGTCGCGTGCAAGTGGTTCGCATATCACCCGTAGATAATCACGAGCGACTAAATTCTGCCTTTATTGCTGCACCCGACCGCACCCGTGCTTTCCTAAAGATACAGGAAGGATGTGATAATTTTTGTACTTATTGTATCGTTCCCTATGCCCGCGGCAACCCCGTGAGTCGTGATTTTGACAACACCATCGAAGAAGCTCAGCGCCTTGCAAAAGACGGCTACAAAGAGATCGTCTTGACTGGTATCGATATCGGTTCCTATGACGATCAGGACCGTCGTCTTATCGACGTTGTAAAGGCATTGGAAGCTATAAAAGGACTGGAACGTATTCGCATCTCATCTATTGAAATGAATACGCTTAGTGATGATCTGATCAAACATATTGGAACATCTAAAAAAATTATGCCACACTTCCATCTTTCACTGCAGTCCGGCTCAAATACTATTCTTGCTGCCATGAAACGTAAATACTTGACCGCTGATTTTACCAAGAAAGTCGAGACCATTCATAAATACATCCCTCTGGCTTCTATTGGCACAGATGTTATCGTCGGTTTCCCCGGTGAAAATGATGCTTTATTCTGTGAGACCGTAGATTATATTAAAAAGACCGCATTCTCGTATTTGCATGTTTTCCGCTTTTCAGCTCGAAAAGGTACACCCGCCGCCACCATGAAGGGTCAAGTACCCGAAATGGGTAAAAAAGCTCGTGCCAACATTTTAGATGATACCGACCGGCACCTACGCGCCAACTATGCCAAGCAATTCATCGGCACTCCCCAATCTGTTCTCTGGGAACGCTACGAAGAGGGCTTCCTCTATGGTTTGACTCCGCATTATATCAAAATCAAGATCGAGAGTAAAAAAGATCGGCATAATACAATTTCTGAGATCATGTTAACGAAAGATAATATCATTTGAATACTGCAATGTCGCGCCATGGCGTGACGCGACATATTTAATGTATTACCGTAGAGACATGCTATGGCGTGTCTCTACAAATAAAATCCCATGAAACCATATCTGCAACATAACAACACAGGTAAGACCCGGATCTCAAGCAACCCCGTCCTCCGTATTGTCCTTATCGTATTGGGGCTAATTTTCCTGATCATCGGAATCATTGGAATTCTTCTTCCCGTTCTCCCTACCACACCATTTGTACTCCTTGCGGCAGCCTGTTTTGCGCGCAGTTCACAAAAATTCCATGATTGGCTCTACGGCAACCGATTTTTTGGCAAGATCCTGCGTGACTACAGTGATAAAAAAGGCCTGGCATTAAAATACAAGATCTATATTCTAACTATGCTTTGGCTTACCCTCACTTCTACAGCCATCTTTTTTACAGATTCCATTATAGTACGCATTGTTTTATTTTCCATTGCTGTTGGTGTGACCATTCATATTTCAAGATTTAAAACCTTGAAATTGTGATCAGACCTCTCACAAAGACACGAAGTACCTCTGAGACACGAAGAACAAATAGTCGCGTCATCCTGCCTGCGCCGATGAATATCGGTGAAACGGCCCCGAAACATCGGGGACGGGTTCAGCCCCGTAGGGGTCCCGAAGGGAGATCTCTTTGTTTGACACAATTCTCAAATCAATTTTATAGTTAAAAGAAAAAGGGCTCAAGATTTTGAGCCCCTACATTGACGTAAATATTTTCCGATCACCGATTACCGTTTACTGATTACTAGTTACTTCTTCAACTTCTTCAGGTTCCGTATTGAATTCCTTATAGGATTTCTTGCCTTCTTTTTCCCACCATTTGTCGTATTTTCCCCAGTCGGTTTCATAGGCATCTTCACAATGGGATATCCGTTGTTTGCCCTTGCGTTTTGAACTACTGTCTTTGCTATTTCCGCCGCCAACTCCACCGAACAGCAGACGACCAAGAAGACCTAGTCCAATGCCTTGCCAATACGTGATCTCTGTTAAACCAAAGAGTTTTGGCATCAAACCGTTCCATAACCACATGATGATGAATCCGACCAATATAGCGACTCCAATTCCAAGAATAGTGCCGCCAATGACCAAAACTATTTTCTTTGCGGGGTGATATGTTTCCCAATTCATTTTATTTCTCCTTTGTAAATTGCGTTCAATGTGTCCAAGATCTTTTTTTCTGCCCGGTACTTACGAGACAGTAAGGTCCCGATGGGCTCATTCCATGCTTCCGCCAATTCCTGAAAGCCTGTACCGTCTATCTCCGTTGCGATCCAGATCGCCTGTTCGGAAGGTTTAAGCTCTTTTAGTGCCTGCTTCATGTAATCCGAGAAATGCTTTTTTAGCATTGCTTCTTCCGGACCCGCTTCAGCAGATGCCAATTCTTCATGATGATCATCGATCCGCTCATTGTACTGTTCTTTTCTGCGGTGAGTGTCAATGATCAAGTTCTTAAGGCTTTTCCATGCATAGGCAGCCAGGTTTTCGATCTTGGTGTTCATATTCAGGACATGGAACATTTTCAGCATCACATCCTGCACAATATCTTCCGCATCCCGGGTGCGATCATTCATGTGCGACCTTACATAGGAAAGCATTTTTGCCTTCTCTTCCCTGTAAAGTCTTTCGATGTGTTTGCTGTCCATTTAGTCTCCGTTTTAAGCAGTCCTCACTTAGAACAACGCTTAAATATTTAATTTATTGCATTAATAATTAACTTTTTTCAAAATAATGCTGTTTGATCTATAAAACAAGATGTCTGTCATCTCGACCGGAGTCATCCGAAGGAGGATGTAGTGGAGAGATCTACTCATGATACAATAATATTGTTTAACCCCTCAACAAATTCGGGGTTGATCTATTTTTGAATTCAAATTCCCGGGATTTCATCCCAGGTTATTCATAGTTCAACCCCTCGATAAACTCGGGGTTAACACTTAACTTACACACATATTATAACTCCTTACTCCTTATTGTCATTCTTTGGTTAAGCAAAGAAAAGAAGGACACCTTTTGTTCAACCCCTCCCAACTTCGTGCAAGACTACGCTGGGCAGACGACAAGTTCAGGGTTGTTTTTTACTGGAAACTAAAATCCCGGCATTTCATGCCGGGCTATTTATGTTTAACCCCTCCAGCCTTCGCTGAAGCTATGGCTGGCAGGCGACAAGCTCGGGGTTAACACTTAACTTACACAAATATTATAACTTTTCACTGCTTACTGCTTACCGCTTACTGCTTACTGTTTACTGCTTACTGCTTACTGCTTACTGCTTACTGCCTACTGCTTACTGCCTACTGCTTACTGCCTACTGCTTACTGCCTACTGCTTACTGCTTACTGCCTGCTGTTTACTGCTTACTGCCTACTGCCTACTGTTTACTGTTCACCCCCTTACTATTCTTGCATCAACCCTGAAAATTCTGTAGATTTATTTTGCTACACCTATTAGTCTGAATAAACAAGAAGGAGGTTTACTATGCTTGCGACAAACGACCATAAGAATTTGCATGTTTTTTTAGCTGTCTTAAACTTTTTGCTTTTTGCGGGTATGCTCACCATTAATGCACTCGCGAATATCTTACCGATCAATGGCCTCAATACAGGCGAACTTTCGGCATTTTATCCAAATCTGTTTGTACCGGTGGGACTAACCTTTTCTATCTGGGGTTTGATCTACATCCTCTTGTTCATCTATGTGATCTATGCCTTGATCGCCTCTGTCAATGGGATCAAGACTGTTCTTAATATCAAGGCGCAGCTGGCCTTTGCACTGACCTGTTTATTGAACAGTGTCTGGATTTTTTTCTGGCATTACAAACTGATCTTTTGGGCTGAAGTGATCATGCTGGCTTTGCTCATCACGCTAATCTATCTCTTTCAAAAAACCGGTAAACTTTATACAAAAGGATTTCTCAAAACTCTGGCTGTTTCCGCTCCGGTGAGTATCTATCTTGGATGGATCACGGTAGCGACCATTGCAAATACAACAGCTCTTCTGGTCGCAAAAAATTGGGGCGCATGGGGCATGTCCGAAAACGCCTGGGCTGTCACGATGATCTTGATCGCCACCGGCATCACCGGTATCATGCTGATCAGAAAGCTTAAAGTTTGTTATTCACTGGTAATCATTTGGGCTTTTGTTGGGATCATGATCAAGCGATATAACGCTGAAATACTTTACAAAGATATTATGTTTACCTTATCTGTTTCGCTGGGTATTCTTGTTATCGTCACTCTGTATGCTTTAATAAAAAAACGGATGCAAACACAACTTAATAATTAATAAAGGATAATAGCTTATGCGTATCGCCCTGCTTTATTTCAGCGGAACCGGTAATACCAAATGGCTGGCGGAAACCCTTTCCTCTTTTCTTACTGAAAAAGGCGGATCGGTATCTATTTTTAATCTTGAAAATGATATCATATTTCAGGCAAAAGATTTTGATACCATTCTGGTTGCTCACCCCGTATATGGTGCTCACGTCCCACGTTTAGTGAGCGATAAGGTTCAGATCCTGATACAGGGAAATATTCCTATCACCGTGATCGCGACCTATGGCTATGTAAATGCCTTGGGTTATTTTGCCGAAAAGAAAGCCTTGGGACGAAAAATAACTTCTTATTATAACGTCAAAATGTTCAATAACATTTCAATACCCAAAATGAAGATGGGAATCAAAACACTTGAAAAACGCTTATCAGCAAAAACGCGATTGATCCGGAAAATTGAAAAAATCGGTGCATCAATCATGCAGGGTAAACGCAAGATCGAGGGAATCGGTCCGCAACTTCTTGTTGGAATTAAGATAAGAAAAGCATTTCGTGAGGGACTTCATACTCACTATCAAACGCTGGGAGTCGATCCCGAACGCTGTACCGATTGCGGCAAATGCATCCGTGAATGTCCCACACATTCTATTGTGCAGAAGGACAGCATTTTTACTTTTCACGCCACCTGTACCGCCTGCATGCGCTGTTACAATAATTGTCCCACACAAGCCATTACGATTAACGGGGTTTATGCAAATCCCAATATTTACACAAGATATACTGGACCATGGAAGTAAAAATAGTTATGAATTATGAGATATGAGATATGAGTAATAAATAAAATATTAACAGATTAGCAATATAATTAAATTTTTCGCGTTCTTTAAATTCAGTAAAATCTTTTCTTCCTGATTACAGCTTACTGTTTACTGTTTACTGTTCTTACCCTTGGATTTTGTCCATTTTTTACACGATTTAACCTTGGATAATAGCCATATATCTCCGCACTTACCTTGGATAATAGCCATTATTTACACGAATTAACCTTGGATAATAGCCATGATCGGTTACAAATAACCTTGATTTTTGTCCATTTTTTGCCATTTTTTACCCTGATTAATAGCCATTTTTCTGCTGAAAGCTAATAGCTGGCAACTGATAGCTTTGATAACTATTTGATGATAAAGGGTTTGGGAATTAGTAATATTTATTTTAATTTGTATTATAATAAAATCGCAATAATCGCTTAAAAATATTCAAACATTTATTTTATGATTTAAAATAATATTGGAGGTTGTATGAGTCACGGTAACTTTGATAGCTTTTATAAAAAGTTTTATGACAATCCTGAAGATTTAGAGCGAAAAAGAGCCCGATTATTCCCAGCATTTGATAAGAAAAAAGTCCTAGATGAAGATGTTACTTCAAATATCTTTTTAGGATGCCTAATTGGTATAAAAGAATTTTATGAAATCTTTTTTAATGAAATTAATATAAAGTTAAAATCAAACTCACAAATACATGCTTATACTCAAGTTGATTTTGATGAGCAATTTATTGATAAAAAGATTGGAATTCCAGATGGAATGATCGTCATTACCGAAGGAAAATATGATCCAATTGTAACATGGGTAGCTTTGCTTGAGTTCAAAACTTCTAGAGAATTAGAGGTTGACCAGATAAATCGGTATGTCAAAATTGCTAAAGATTCTAGATATAATTTTGATGCAATCATAACTATTTCAAATGATTTGGTTTCAACTCCTCTTCACAATCCATTCAAGTTAAAGGATAGAAAAATCTCCTTTTATCATTTTTCATGGATCAGAATACAGACACTGTTAAATCATGTCATTCAAAAAGGTGTCTATGATAAAGACCAAGATTATTTGGCAAAACATTTTTTTCTATATCTTAAAGAGCATAAAGATGTAATAAATTTTAATAAAATGAATGATAAGTGGAGTGAGCAATGTAATAGGATTAGAGATGCCAAGACTCTATCAAAAACACACGATAAAAAAACACTAGAACTGATTGCATCTGATTGGTTACAAGAAGAACAAGATTTAGGGTTAAAACTACAATCTCTAACACAAAAATACATTACTGTAAAACTAACAAAAGAAGAACAGAATGAAATTAGTGAAAGGCTTCAATCAATTGAAAATAAAATATTCTCAGATAGAATGATGAATACATCCTACTATTTTGAGCCAAATAACTCCAACAAAAGTCCCTTTAAAATATCAAAAAAGAAACAGTTGGAAATTATAAATAGAATTGATTTTCAAAAGAGGAATCAATCAATTTCATTAGAAATAGATAATACAAATATTGCTGGAAAAAGAATAACTACCCAAGTTGAATCATTTCTTAAATACTTCAAGGAATCTGAACCTGCAAAATTAGACGCTATAAAACTAAAATTATTTCTATCTGGGAAACAACGCCCGATACTAGAAAAAACATTGAGTGATTATATCTATGATTATGATCATGAAAATATTTTAAAGGGCTGTGATGATTTCAATTCAATGCAGTCTATTAGAAAATTTAAACTAGAATACAGACGTGATTTTGGTAGTAGTTTTTCAAGTCGTAAAGCATTCATTTCAATACTAGAAGAATCATTTACTGATTTCTTTGTACAAATAGTCAAGCCGTTTGCTATATAATTAAAGGCCACACCATGAACCTCAACATAAAATCTCGCTCCCATTCTCCACGTCCCCGTTTCTCCCCCTCTCCTCTTCTCCACTATCTCCCCCTCTCCCTTGCCCCTATTCTCCACTTCTTCGCTAAAGCTTCGAAGTGCAAGCTCCTCTTTACTCTTCTTTCTTTAGTTTTTCTAGTATCCTGTAACTTATTCGCCCCCAACACCACCTCCTACGACGTCACGCTGGAACTGGGTCAGTCCTACGATATCAATCTGGGTCAAAGCGGCGATGAAGAAGCCGCGATCATGACAATTCAACCTTTGCATGCCAGCGTTTCGGAAACGTACCGGGATACGATCAATTGGGATGTCTATTATCACTATGTCCCCGATTCAAGTTATGTCGGGACAGATTATGTGAAATTTGAATTGGCCTATCTTGAGCAATTATACGATTCCTCATTCAAGACTGAAGGCTATATCGAAATCAATTTCACCATAGATGGAACGACCGGCGAGAGGCTTGAAAAATAATATATTCATCGTTCAGAAGGAGTCATAAATGCTTTTTTCAAAAGAATATCGCGAAAAAAGAGATCAAGCAAATAGAGTCAAATGGGTGAAAACCCGTGAAATGGGTAGAAAGAAATTTATTCTAATTTATGGTGTCTTGTTTTGGGGACTATTCATGGCGATCTTTTTTTTCTTTTATAATCAATTAACTAGACCTTCTGACATATGGTATATTAGGCTGATCATATCTCTTATTATTTTCCCCTTAGGTGGCTATTTTGTCGGTCACTTTTCTTGGAAAGCCGCTGAAAAGAGATATTGGGTTAAAGAAAATAAGGATTGAAGTTAAGGCTAAGATTGAGATTAAGAATTTAATATTTTTATTCCTGATTACCGATCTTGTTTAACCCCGTCGGGGTTGTGATTTATCTGGGGGTTCATGTCCCCCGGGTTTCACCCGGGGTTAATGTTATTCGACCCCTACGGGGTCTAAATCGTGAATAATTTTATGTACCTAAAGCAATAAGGAATAACATGAGCAATAAAACAGACCAAAAATCAAAAACACTCAAAATAAACAAAGACTTAAAGCGCATTCAAGCATGGCGACAAATATGGTCCCAATTTCGCGAAAAAGGTGAGTTGCACTACATACTCAAAAACTGGGTTTTTTATTATGGTATAACAATGGCTTTAGTATTATTTATTTATGAACAATCTAAGAATTCATGGGAGCATTGGGGCTTTAATCTCATTGTTGCTTTAATCATATTTCCAACAGCTGGCTTTATTGCGGGTCGCATTACTTGGAAAGCCAATGAAAAACGCTTTATGGGGAAAAAACAAATTTATTTTTTCGTATTCTCCTAATTTGAGATCTCTTCGCTACTCCGTCAGCCGACGGACTTCGAAGGACAGCAAAAAAAAGAGGGGAATTCTTTGTTCAACCCCGCTGGGGTTGTAATTTTTGTATGGAATCAATTCCTATTTTTGTCCAACCGCTCTGTGGTTGAAAATCATATATTATTAGATCACACTACCTCTTCTTCGGTAAAACTTTGAAGAGCAGGCATGAGTTGGAACAAGGAGTCCCATCGGGACGGTATCTTTGTAGGAAACCATGCTACATCTTTGGCTTTGCCATTACAAGCACGTTTAGGATGATGTTTTGGTTTCATTCATCGTTTATAGTTCATAGTTTATCGTTAAAAAAGGAACAGCATGGTTTTATCAAAAGACAATAAAATTAAAAAAGACATTGAAAACAAAGCCAATTGGGCAAAAACCCGTAAAATGGGTAGAACAAAATTTATTTTAATTTATGGCGTTTTTTTCTGGGGACTCATTTTGGCTATAGCATTTTTCTTTCTTAACGTAAAAGTATATCCTTCAATTCCCTGGCATATTCTTCTCCTTGTCTCTATAGTTATTTTCGGTATAGCCGGTTATTTTGTGGGGTACTTTTCTTGGAAATCAGCTGAGAAAAAATATAACAGTAATCAGAATTCAAAAAACTAATACACTCTATAGATTACACAAATTATCACAGATTAAAACTTTGTAAAAATATCTGTTTTAATCTATGGCATCTGTGGATAGTATCTTCAACTCACGCTTTACGTCTTACCTTTCACGTCTTTTTTAATTATATTTGTTCAACAAAAATAATCAGGAACCAATCATGAAAAAAGTCTCCGTCTTTCTTTTACTCATCCTTCTAGTTACCACCGCGTTCGCCGGAAATAAACGCCCTCGCGATCTTGGTATTGAGATTGGTGTTTTTAAAACCGGTAAATATAACGCTATTACCGACGTACAGGGTGTTAAGGTCGGTCATACGACGATCATTGAAGGTGACAATATTCGCACCGGCGTGACGGCTATTCTCCTCTATGATGGCAATATTTTTCAATTGAAAGTCCCTGCTGCCATCCACATCGGGAACGGTTTCGGCAAACTGGCAGGCTATTCTCAAGTCAAAGAACTCGGCAATATAGAAACTCCCATTATCCTGACCAATACGCTTAGCGTCCCGGCTGCCTGCAATGCTTTGATCAGCTACACTTTGAATCAAAAAGAAAATCAGACGGTGCGCTCAGTCAACTCTGTGGTGGGTGAAACCAATGACGGTTGGCTGAACGATATTCGCGGTCGCCATATAAAAGAAGAGCATGTCCTCTCCGCGATCAAGCATGCAAAAAGCGGCAAGGTCAAGGAAGGTAATGTCGGTGCCGGTACGGGAACCATCTGTTTTGGTTATAAGGGTGGTATCGGAACTGCTTCTCGCGTATTACCTGAATCTTTAGGCGGCTATACCGTGGGTGTTCTCGTTCAAACCAATTTTGGTGGTAAACTTGAGATAAATGGTGTTCAGATCGCTGAAGAGATTGGTGATTATTACTATCGTAAAAAAATACTCAACGAAGTTGACGGTTCTTGCATGATCGTGGTCATGACGGATGCTCCTCTTTGCGCTCGAAATCTTGAACGCCTAGCTAAACGCGCCATGCTTGGACTGGCAAAAACCGGCGGCATCGCCTCGAATGGCAGTGGTGATTATGTAATTGCCGTTTCCACGGCTAAAGAAAATTTCATTTCTTATGATTATGATACACCTTTGCATACCACCTCTGTTCTATATAACGGCAAGATGTCATCGCTCTTCATGGCAACGATCGAAGCTACGGAAGAAGCTATAATCAATTCTCTTTTTGCTGCAGAAGACATGGTGGGAAGAGATGGGCATAAGGTTAAAGCCCTGCCGGTGGATAAAATCATGGAGTTGATGGAGAAGTATAATAAGATTGAAAAATAAATATCACTCGCTAGCCTTGGGTTTAAACCCAAGGCTATTGATAAAATTATAGTTCAGTAGCCCCGGATTTAAACCCGGGGTTAACTTTATTCATTTATTTGTTCAACCCCTCAACTTCGTTCAGGGTTGTTTTTGCTAGTTTCGCCCTTCCCCGGGTTTCACCCGGGGTTAATGTTATTTGACCCCTTCGGGGTCTGATAAATAATAATTGTGTGAAACTTAAATGTATTCTTTGAATTTAGTAAAAATATTCAAATTCCGCCTCGCGCCGACGCGTTTAGAAAATCCGATGAGTGAGGGTTAAAAAGTATCTGGGTTGAACGAAGCGAGACCCTTGAGATACTTTACTGAACAAAGAGGATTTTTAGCCAAAGAAGGGCAGCGGTTGACTTTCTTTTGCTTCTTTTCTTTGGTTAAGCAAAGAAAAGAAGGGACAAGGAGATCCTGAATCTCGGTGTCCACCCCCGAAGCTTCAGGGATTCAGGATGACAAAATTGTTGTTTTAAATTTAATCTGTGAAATCTGCGCAATCTGTGGTTTTATTAGATTTCACGAAAACATAATTTATGTCTTACATTTTATACCTTTATAAAGAAATTCTCTTGTCCCTGATTACTGCATAGTATTTACTGTTTTATAACAAAATCAATACTAAACATTTACTATTGTTTAATCATTCATAACTTGGAAGAAATAATATTTATTTATATCTTTATATTGTATTGGAATTTGTTATTAAAAATTGGAAAATAGATGACTCATAGTCAATGGAAACGATGGGGAAAACTCAGGATAAACGGAAAAATAAACTTTATTTTTTTGAACGGTGGATTGATCAGCGGATTAGTTATAGCTTTAGCAATCACTTTGATCAATCAATTGATAAATCCAAATGAGTACTGGGGATTTAACTTGCTGATCTTTTTTATCATTTTCTTTTTTATTGGAATTGTGGCGGCTATTTTCATTTGGAATAAGAACGAAACAAAATTCATGTCCGAAAATCCTCCCGAACATCGGCGTATATCTCATACGCATCATCACGCAAAATAGTATCATCGCTGATCGTTACGATAACAGACTCAAACCAGCTTTTATTAAACTCTCGCCCCTCAACGTTTTTACATTGATAATCCTTCCTTCCCTGAGTAAATTCATTTAATAATTAAAGGAACAGGATTAACACAGTGGGCTATAAAAAGCTTCAACTAAAACTACCTACAGCTTATAGAGATGAATATATCCGACAGATGATTCGCGAACACCTCTATCTGAAAGATTTTACCTATGTGATCGAAAAGAAAAGTCTGGATGCTCGCAAGAAAAATGACATCCATTGGCTAATGAACTTTGTTGTATCGTCTCCTTCCCTAAAAGGTGAAATTTATACACCTCCTCCCTCTTTGGATATCCCTTATAAAAAACGCAAAGAAACTGTGGCTGTTATTGGTAGCGGTCCCGCAGGTTTTTTTAGCGCCCATGTTTTACAAAAAGCCGGTTTCAATGTCACAATTATCGAGCGCGGTTCTGAAGTCACAACCCGCACTAAAGCCATCAAAGATCTTGAAGAAAATGGCAAATTTTCAGCAGACAATAATTATGCCTTTGGCGAGGGAGGTGCCGGGACCTTTTCGGACGGTAAGCTAACCTCTCGCTCCAAGCATATCTCTCGTGAACGGCAATTCATTTTAAACGAATATGTCAAAGCAGGTGCTCCTGAAGAAATTCTTTACATGGCTCATCCGCATCTTGGGACCGATAATTTAAAACTGATCGTCGCAAATCTTCGCAAAACATTTCTTGAAAATGGCGGAACGATCAAATTTGATACGCACATGACGGATATACAGATCAAGAATGGGCATGTCACGAATGTGGTCTGCGATAGCGGAGAATTTACCCCGGATCATGTGCTCATCGCTACCGGGCATTCGGCTTATGATACATACCGCATGCTCATGCGCCGCGGCGTGCCCTTCCATACAAAACAATTTGCCATTGGACATCGTATAGAACATCCCCGTACACTCATCAATAAAGCTCAATGGAATCGCGAAGAACTTCCCGGAGTAAAAGCCGCAGAATATCGGCTAGCGACCAAAACGGCAAGTGGTTTACCGGTTTATACTTTTTGCATGTGCCCGGGTGGACAGGTCGTCCAATCCGCGGCATTTCCCGAAAAAAGCATCGTCAATGGCATGAGTTATTACCAACGTAACGGTCAATATTCAAATGCGGCCTGTGTTGTCGGTGTGCATCCTGATGCTTTACTGGGACATACCTGTACCCCAACTGAAATTCTTGACTGGATGGACGCTTTGGAAGAAAAATTTTATAATTATTCCAAAGATTATAGCATCCCAGCAACACGAGCTACAGATTATACCAAAAAACGTAAAAGCGGTAAACGACTTGAAAGCAGTTATTCTTTGGGTTTATTTTCGGGCGCCTTATATAACATGATACCCGAGATCGTCAGCAAAGCGCTCATTCAGGGATTAAAAGATTTTAACGGAAAATTGGAAGGCTTTGATCAGGGCATCCTCATGGGTTTGGAAAGCAAAACCTCGTCCCCCCTTCAAGCAGATCGCGAAAAAAACGGCCAAAGTCAGGGCATAGATAATCTTTACATCATTGGAGAAACCAGTGGTTACGCGGGTGGCATTATTTCATCTGCTGCCGATGGTATTCGCTGTGCAATGGGCCTAGCGGGCAATTGATAATTGACAATTGAATATATTCTGAGTGACTAATTATAATTCAAAGCATTAATGTGTACTTTGATTTCAGTTAAGATATTCTCTTATCGTTCATCGTTCATCGTTTATAGTTTATCATTCATCGTTAAAAAACGGAGTTTTTTATGAAAAAGACTTATAGGATCATTTATCTAATCGCGGTCATTATCTTTATCGGCATCGTCGTTTATAAACAATTTACAATGAATAAAAGCTATAACAAATTTACCTATCTTGAATACACTATTTCGGATCTTCAAAAAGGGTATGAAGCGGGTGATTTTACTATTCAGGATGTTACCAAGGCCTATCTCTATCGTATTGAAATCATCGATGATGACGGACCTGAACTCAATGCTATTATTAGTGTTAATCGCGATGCTCTTGCTTTCGCCGAAGAATTGGATAAAGAATTGCAGGCAGGACATATCCGTTCCGTTTTGCATGGCATACCCATTGTATTAAAAGATAATATCGACACACAAGATAAAATGCCAACGACAGGCGGATCCAGGGCACTAAAAAGATCTTATCGTGAGCAAGATAGTTTTGTGGCAAAACAATTGCGTGATGCCGGAGCAATTATTATAGGAAAAGCTAATCTCAGCGAATGGGCGAATTTTCGGGGTGAATTGTCTTCAAGTGGTTGGAGCGCCGTGGGCGGACAGACAAAGAATCCCTACATCACCGATCGAAATCCGTGCGGTTCTTCATCTGGTTCAGCTGTGGCTGTTTCCGCTAATCTTAGCATGCTTGCAATCGGTACAGAGACCAATGGTTCTATTGTGTGTCCTTCGCATGCTAATGGCATCGTCGGTTTTAAACCTACGGTCGGGCTCATTTCCCGCTCGGGTATTATTCCCATTTCGTGGACGCAGGATACTGCTGGCCCTATGGCACGAACGGTGCGAGATGCAGTGCTGTGTTTGAATGTACTCACCGCTCAGGACCCGGATGATGCAAAAACGCAATTGAAAGACAGAGTGGTTCAAGAAGATTATACGCTTTTTCTCAATGAAGGCGGACTTATGGACAAACGGATCGGTTATTTGACCACCTTCCGCGGCATCAATTACAAAGTCGATGCTCTGATTGATTCCGCCATTACCGAGATGGAAACACAGGGTGCCGAGATCATTGAAGTCGGTCCTATCATTGCGGACAGTACGGAAAATAATTCATTCGAGATCATGCTCTACGAGTACAAAGATGGATTGAATAAATATTTTGCCTCACTTGGTCCGGATGCTCCGATCAAAAGTCTGGAAGAGCTGATCGAATTCAACAAAAATGATCCCTTCGAAATGGAATTTTATAATCAAACATATCTCGAAATGGCTCAGGCAAAAAAGGGGTTAGACTCCAAAGGATACAAAGAAGCTTTATATAAAATGTTAAAAGGCAGTCGCGACAACGGTATGGATCGTGTCATGGATAAATATGATCTGGATGCTATTATTGCGCCCACCGGCACACCCGCATGGAAAACGGACCATACCAATGGCGATAGTTTTCAGTTCGGGTCGTCCTCCCCCGCCGCTCAATCAGGATATCCTAATATCACTGTCCCAATGGGCTATATCGGTGGTTTACCCGTCGGTATCTCAATATTTGGACGTGCATGGAGTGAAGATGTACTGATCGAGATCGCTTATGCCTATGGACAAGCGACAAAAAAAAGAAAAGTGCCGGAATATAAATAACAACGGTCTTGTCTCTAAAATGAAGGAGAAAAAATGTTAAAACTATCCGAACTCCCGGTAACCCGAAAGATCGGGCATGTTTATATCCTGTGTTTGGTGCTTGCTCTATTACTTCTACTGGTTACGCTCTTCAGCATCATCTACAGTGATACTATTTACGGACAGGTCATCGATAAACCGATCATTGATACCATTACACTGATTCTTATACTCCCATTATTGCTGATCAGCATGATTGCGACCCGAAAAGGGCATACTTTGGGTATGCTCAGTTTATCCGGTATTCTCTACTATATTTCCTATAATTATTTCCCCTATATTTTCGATGTGCCCTTTGGAATCATGTTTTTACCTCACATACTTCTTGTTGCATTATCTTTAGCCGGATTGATCGTATTGTGGCTATCAATGGATATGAAAAAAATCAAGGTCAGATTTACAACTGTACCGGCAAAATTCGCAGCTTGTATTCTGATCGTACTTGCACTTTTTGTGTTGATATTCCAAGTGGCCGATATTGGACGGGGGCTTACGGGAGATATCAAAGTGCTTGGTTCTTCCATCGCGTTGATCGTTGCAGATCTTTTATTGGGTGTTCCAATCATGCTTTACGGTGGTATATCACTTTGGCTAAAGAAAGGACAGGGATATGCGATCGGTGGTTCTCTTCTGATGGGATATATGTACCTGAGCCTCGGACTTATTCCTTATTTCTTCCTCCGCGCAGCCAAAACCGAAACGGAACTCGACTTCGGAGGTCTTCTGGCCATCGCGATCATGATCTTGTTATGTGCAGCTCCTCTTTACTTCTTTGTCCGTAAATCTAAAAAGCAAAAAACAGAGAACTTGAATTAATAAATTTTTCTTATAAAATTAAAAAATAAATAAAATTATTTTTTGCTCAATTCCTTACTTTTTTGTCATTTATATTAATATATCGTAAGTATTTCCTTTAGTTCAGTTACTTACAACCTTACGATTTTCACTAATCACGAATCGTGCATTACGAGTCATGAAATACGGTTTTTCTTTCATTTTAGCGCCAATAAACGTATTATTTTAATAATCAAAATAAACACAGAAATTTATTTTCCAATAAACAAAAAGAGGTCAAATCATGATCGAAGTAAAAAATCTCTTTCACTCTTACGATAAAAATGACGAGCATGCCGTCAATGATGTCAGTTTCGACATCAAAAAAGGTGAAATTTTTGGATTTCTCGGTCCAAATGGTGCCGGTAAATCGACAACTCAGGGCATTCTTGCCGGATTACTGGAACTTCAGAAAGGTGAGATTATCATCGATGGTGAAGCACGCAAGGGACATCCCAATAAAGCATTCTTTAACCGCATTGGTGTGGGTTTTGAACGCCCTAATGTTTATAAGAAATTGAGTGCACTTGATAACTTGAAATTTCATGCATCATTATATGATGGTGAAACAGAAGATCCCATGACAGTCCTGGAAATGGTTGGACTTGCCAAGGAAGCCAAGAAAAAAGCCGGTGCCTTTTCCAAAGGGATGATGCAACGGATAGGTTTTGCACGCTCTATGATCAATAAGCCCGATATCTGGTTCTTGGATGAACCGACCATGGGATTGGATCCCAGTACGGCAAACAGTATCAAAGGCATCATCAAGAAAAAACAGAAAGAAGGGACGACCATTTTTCTAACCACACATAATATGTTCGTTGCCGATGAACTCTGTAATCGCGTTGCTTTTATTGTGGATGGTAAGATCGTTGCTCTAGATAGCCCAAAAAATCTCAAGTTAAAACACGGTAAACCTACTGTAACAGTGGAATACCTTGAAGGCAAAGAATTAAAATCCGCTTCAATGAGCATGGAAAAAAAAGATAAAAAAGATCTTGAAAAGTTCATTTCTGAACATGATGTAAAAACCATTCACTCCGGCGAACCGACCCTTGAGGAGATATTCATCAAACTTACCGGTCGCGGCTTGGAATAGGGGATTTTATGCAACGTATATTTAGTCTATTTAAAAAGGACATGCTCCTAGGTATCAAGGATGTTTTTGTTATCCTTGAGATCGTATTTGCGGTTGCGATCATGCTCATGCTTCTTTTTGTTTTTCCAAAAGATATCGAAAAAGAAGCAATGGTTTTTATCTATGACAAAACAGGATTGGTTCAAAATGTTATAGATCAATATTCCGAGACCACAGAAATGGATTTCGATCTTGATATGTTTGTGGATAATCGTGAAGATATGATCACAGGTATTACCAAAAATAAAAATGCCATGGGTGTAATAATTTCTTATGGAGAGGAAACTCTTTATAAGACAGAGATGTTGGTTCAACCTTACACCACTGATGCCATGATGAAATTTGTCGAGACCGAAATGGAAGACATGCTTTCTATGTTACATCCACCTATGGGCACCTATCCTTTGGATGTTTACAAATCAGTACGCATCACGGCTCTGCAAGAAGGATTACGGGATGAACTTCCCTTTAATAAACGCATGTTACCGCCTATCTTGATGATAATGGTCGGCATTCTAGGTTTATTTGCTATGGTTTCCCTTATCGGTCAAGAGCGGTCGGATGCAACTATCCAAGCTTTTAAAGTAACACCCACCGGTATGTGGGGATTCCTTCTCAGCAAACATTTGATGCTATTGGTGATCAGTATTGTCACCTTCTCCATCCTTTATATTCCGGTAATAGGCGGTTTTGCGGGTTATTTTCCCGCTTTGATCATTATTCTTCTAACCGTGATATTCGGATCTACCTTAGGAATTATTCTGGGCACGTATATTGAAAGTCCCATGTCCTCGATTGGTATTGTCATTCTTTTGATGATGGTCCTATCCCTTCCTGCTATCTCATTATTTGCTCCGATATTTTCACCGGCTTGGTTGAAATTTATCCCATCCTACTATACACTATTTGGCTTAGATGCCGCCATGTTCCCCGATAACAATAGCCACATAATCTGGCAAAGTGCCGGCATTCTTGCAGCTATTGATGCAGTACTGGTAATTTTCTCTGCATGGGTATTCTCGGTACGCATACGGAAGGAGGCCTAAAATGAAACAACTCTTAAATATGTTTAAATTTGATCTAAAGTCCACTTTTAAAAGTGGTATGGGCGCCTACATGATGATTACCCCCACGATAATGATTATTGTCCTCAAGTTCTTTCTTCCTAGTATGGACAGTACTTCGGCTAACATGGCTGTTGTCACTGAAGGTCCCAATGCAGTCAAACAAGAAGTCATTGTAGAACTGGAAACTTTTGCAAAAGTAAAAACCTATGCAACAATCGAAGATATGGAACAAAAACTCCGTGGAACAGGCACGGTTGAAGGTTTATACTGGGATCCCGATGAAGAGCAATATGTTTCTGTTCTTGAACGAAATATTGAAAAGAACAAAGCCTTCTCAAGCGGTGCTCGGGTCATTCGAAAGTATTATGTGGAAGAAAACTACCCAGATAGAGGAAAAACCAATACCTTTATTTACGATGTTCCGGAAGAACTTTCTGACAGAAGTGAAACATCACCTGTAGCAACGATGGGTGGTTCTATGTTCATTCTCTTCATGTCCTTTATCGGTGCTTTTTTGATCGGTTTAGGTGTGGTAAATGATAAAGAACTGGGGACCGATCGAGCATTACAGGTAACACCACTGACTAAAGCTGAGTATTATGTCGGGAGAAGCATTTTTCCACTTTTAACCATCGCATTCTATACGATTGTTTCATTGTTGATACTGGGTTTAATGCATGTAAATATCTTGCAGGTTTACCTTGTTGTCATTTCATCGTTTTCTATAACCCTGCTCTTTGGTTTGTTGATCGGAGCTTTAGCACACAATGATAATGAGGCTATTGGCGTAGGGAAAATGCTGGGTATGTTACTCATGTTGTCTATTCTTGGTGGTACTTTACTTCCGGATAACTGGCACTGGGTGGTTTATTGGACTCCATTTTATTGGGTTTACGATGTACTGGAATCTGTCTTTACACAAACCGCTACCTGGGGTGATTTTGCATGGAAAAATGCCTTGATTATTGGTATCTGTGCTATGTATTTTATCGTATTAAAGAAAAAAATCGTCAAAGGTCTTTCATAAATAATTAATTGAATAAGGAGTTACATTATGTTTTATCTTGCAATTTTTCTAGTTTTGTACGGTGCTTTTGCTCTGTTTTTCAGCCTAACCAAGAAACCCACAAAAATGTGGAACATGGGTAAGATCCAAGGCTTTGTTAAGATACTTAGCGAGGTTGGCACCCAGATTTTTATCTTTGTTTTTGGTGGTGCTGCTCTTGGCATCGGGATCTGGTTGTTGATCAAAAATTGGCCTGCAGCTTAAAGAAGTAACTGGTAACTGGTAACTGGTAACTGGTAACTGGTAACTGGTAACTGGTAACTGGTAAATTCAATATCTTATCATATATTTCAAACAATATTCTGTGTCATTTCGACCGAAACGAAGTGTAGCGGAGAAATCTCAAATTACCCGTTTCATTAAATCACACACATAATCATGACGACAAAAAGATCCTGAAACGAATTCAGGATAACGAAATATGTTTTTGTGATATGAATAGATCTTTCGACCCCGAAGTTTCGGGGTGCATCTTTTTTTAAAAAATATTATTTCAATGCATATCCGCATTATTATTTAGTTTGGTAATTTAAAAAACATTCCATTAAATTAAGCATGAGATAACCTTTTATCAATTTAGAATTATGATTGAAAGGAAGACTATTGATCGCACAAGAAAATCAAATCAAAAGTAAAGAACATTTAAGAGAACTTTGGACTGAGATATATAATACCGAAGGCAAACCCGACTGGTCGCATATTATTCCCTATTACGATGAAAATATCCATTTTCAGGATACCGTGCAAGAAATTAACGGCATTCAAGAGTTTAAAGAAATGACCGAGAGATTGGTTGAACGTTCTGAGAATTTACAAATGAATGTAAAGAATGTTCTTCAAGAAAATAATGTCATGTTCCTTGAATGGGAAATGAC
>Ga0307992_1000657_pt1 | contig 21381 bp, 21 predicted proteins | sample EllFjometagen133_FD_203162 | JGI IMG/M metagenome (GOLD analysis project Ga0307992, IMG submission 203162) | Marine microbial communities from Ellis Fjord, Antarctic Ocean - #133 | ecosystem: Environmental > Aquatic > Marine > Unclassified | place: Southern Ocean | collected 2014-10-08
TAACTGCTCTAAGTGCATCTGCTATTGCCACCAATATGCGTATTGGAGTAGGTGGAGAATACTACCTGATATCTCGCAGCCTGGGATTGGAATTGGGCGGAGCTATTGGTATTCCACTTTATTTATGTAGAACACTCAGCATAACATTTTATAGTTTTGGTTTAGCAGAGGCAATAATGATGTTCTGGCCTGAATCACTAGGAATTATGCCCTCATATATGATCCAATTAATAACCGTAATTATCATTATTATTATCACAATAATCTCAGGAAAAAGTGCCGGACTTACCCTTAAACTACAAGTTCCTATCTTGATGGCTGTAGGAATATCAATATTGGCATTATCAATTGGAGTATTTTCAGGGAAATTTCATTCACCTGAAATGGAAATGACATTCCGTACAGCTCCCCAGGGTTTCTGGTATGTGTTTGCTGTTTTCTTCCCGGCTGTTACAGGTTTTACGGCTGGAATCGGTATGAGCGGAGATCTAAAGGATCCCCGTAAATCTATTCCTAAAGGAACATTATTAGCAGTTATTACAGGTATGATCATTTACTTATTCGTACCTGTGATATTGGCAACTACTGTTAAAATGGATCCGGAGAGTTTAGCTTCAACCGGAGTTGAAACATGGACCAGAATAGCAGTATTTGGTTCTATCCTTGTAGTACCCGGTATTTTTGGTGCAATTCTTTCTTCCGCTTTTGGCAGCGTTTTGGGAGGACCTCGTGTTCTTCAGTCACTTGCCCAGGATAGATTAGCTCCGTCTTTCCTGGCAAAGCTTTCTAAAACGGGTCAGCCAACTATTTCCACTTGGATAAGTGGTGCTATTGCTTTAGTTGCTGTTGCGTTAGGCGATTTGAATGCAGTTGCTCAGTTTGTAACGATCCTTTTCCTAACACTCTATGTGATGATAAATTTCAGTGCTGCTATAGAAAACCTGACAGGTGACGCATCTTATCGACCAAAAATCAAAGTTCCCTGGTATATTTCATTGCTGGGTTCATTCGGTGCAATTGCTGTAATGTTCCTTATAAGCCCTATTGCCTGTATTTTTGGAATTACTTTTGAGATCATTTTATTCTTGGTTTTACGAAAGCGTTCAATACAAAAAGAATGGGGTGATGTGAGAGCAGGATTTTGGAGAACTCTGGCCCGTTTTGCCCTCTTAAAATTGAAAAAACATGCAAATGATCCACGTAACTGGCGACCTAATATTTTGGTTTTTGCCGGTGATGTTAATAAGCGTCTACCGCTGGTTCAGCTAGCAAACTTTTTTAATCAACGTCGCGGGATATTGACTGTATGCAACATGATAATCGGTAATCTAAAGAGCAATGAAATCAATATTAAAAAAGAAACTGAAAAGATGAATGAAGCTTTAAATCAAGCTGGAATATTGGCTTTTAATGAAGTAAATGTTGTTTCTAAGTTTGAGAATGGAACAATAAATATTACTCAGGCTAATGGTATAGCAGGTCTGCATTCCAATACAATCATGTTTGGATGGTCAGACAAAAGAAAACGAATGATCTCAATGCTTAAAACAATCCGGACAATTTCAGGATTACATAAAAGCTCATTACTGGTTCGAATAAATGAATTATTTGAATTATCCGGTCGGAACAGAATGGACATTTGGTGGCGTGGTAAACACAGTAATGGTGATTTGATGCTTTTACTAGCATATTTGCTCAGCTTAAACGCTGAATGGAAAAATGCAAAAATCCTCATTCATACAATTATTCTAAGAGAAGAAGATCGTGAATTTATGTTAAAAAATGTTCAGGAGATGATCGATGAAGTGCGCATTAAAGCAGAACCTAAGATTATTATAAAACCTCAAGACAAATCTGTTACCGAAATAATTCTTGAGCACAGCAAAAATGCAAATGTTGTCTTTATGGGATTGAAACTTCCATTTGATGGTGAAGAAAAAAAATATGTTGCTAGGCTGGAAGAACTTTCCAATGGATTGAAAACAACTGTTTTTGTGCGTAATGCAGAAGAATTCGCCGGTGAAATGATTTAAAAACAAATTATTAATATTGTTAATAAATAATTTTGGAGGAAAGTATGAACGATTCAAGATATGTTTGCCCAAAATGCGGAAATACTCAATATGAAACGGATGAATTCCGTGCAACCGGTGGAATATTCAGTAAAATTTTTGATGTTCAAAATAAGAAATTCACGACTGTAACCTGCACTCGCTGCAAATATACTGAGATTTACAAAACCGATTCCAGTACTCTGGGAAATATCTTTGATTTCTTTACGAATTAGGAGTAGTAAATGAATACAATTGTCGTTCTAGGAGCAGGAATGGTAGGCAGAGCCATTGCCATTGATCTTGCTAAAAAACACAATGTTGTATCGACTGATATTTGTGATGAAAGTTTAAAAAAACTAGAAAAACTTGATAACATTGAAACAATAAATAGTGATCTCTCCGATAAAGAAAATATTAAGAAAATCATCAAAGATTCTGATCTGGTTGTGAGTGCGGTTCCTGGTTTCATGGGTTTTGAAACATTGAAGACGATAATCGAATCAGGAAAAGATGTAGTTGATATTGCTTTCTTCCCTGAAGATGCTCTGCAACTTGATGAACTGGCAAAGAAACATAATGTTGCTGCCATAATGGATTGCGGTGTTGCACCCGGAATGAGCAATGCGATATTGGGTTATCATAACTCTAAAATGACTGTTGAGAATTTTGAATTTTATGTGGGTGGACTGCCACAAAAAAGGACTCTTCCCTTCCAATATAAAGCTCCCTTCTCACCTATTGATGTCATCGAAGAATACACCCGTCCTGCTCGTTTTGTGGAAAATGGGAAGATAGTTATTAAACCTGCTTTATCTGATACTGAACTTATAGAATTTGAAGATGTAGGAACTTTGGAAGCATTTAATACAGATGGTTTACACTCACTCATCAAAACGATGAACATCCCCAACATGAAAGAAAAAACTCTTCGTTATCCAGGCTATATTGATCAAATCAAACTACTGAGAGATTACGGGTTTTTCCAAACTGAAAAAGTAGAAGTAAATGGAAAGCGAATCCGTCCAATTGATTTGACTTCACATTTATTGATCTCAAAATGGAAGCTGGAAGATAACGAACCTGAATTAACTGTTATGAAAATTATTATTTCCGGAATTGAGAATAACAAAAAGGTAAAATACATTTATGAACTTTTTGACAAATTTAATGAAGAAACACAAACGTCATCAATGGCTCGTACAACAGGTTATTCTTGCACTTCTGCTGTTGAGCTTGTTCTGAATGGTAATTATACTGAAAAAGGGTTGTTCCCGCCTGAATTTCTGGGTGCCAAAAATGATTGCTTGAAAAAAATGCTGGCATATCAAAAAAATAGGAATATCATTTATAAAGTTATAAGAAAGGAAAATTAATGAAAGCACAAATATTTGCTTTGATCACAGCTATCGCCTGGGGTGTGGGTGGATATTTTGAGAAGAAAGGATTACATCTTGGAAATCTAACTCCGCAGATGGGAATTACGATCCGCACATTTGTAGCGCTCATAATATTGGGAATTGTAAGTTATCCTCAATGGAAAACAATCCCACAAGCCGGTTCAAAAGCACTTCTTTATATGATCATTGGTGGAGGTGTTGTTGCAGGTGCTGTAGGAATGCTGTGTTTTTATCTGGCAATAAAAGGTGCACCGCTAAGTAAGGTAATGCCAATTGCATTTACATCTCCGCTTTTTGGTGCATTGATGGGAATGATCTTTGGTGGTGAAGCAGTAACCGTAAAAAGTATTATCGGAACCGTAATGACCATAGGCGGAATAATTATTTTAACTATAGGATAAGGAAAATGGAAGAATCAAAAAAAAGATATATTGGTGCCACAGCGATAATAATGGCGGCAACTATGTGGGGGTTTGACGGTGTTGTTCTTACTCCACGCTTGTATAATTTAAATATTGGTTTTGTTGTTTTTATGCTGCATTTTGTACCATTTGTGTTGATGAACACATTTCTATTTAGGGAATATAGAAAGCTTAAAACGTTTACAAAAGCGGATTTTCTGCTTCTGGGTGGAATTGCATTTTTCGGCGGAGCTCTCGGCACACTGGCAATCGTTAAAGCACTCTTCCTAGTTCACTTTGATCATCTATCGGTGATAATATTGCTTCAAAAACTTCAACCAATATTTGCCATCACTTTAGCTGCAATCTTCTTGAAAGAAAAAATTAAAATTAGATTTATCTTTTGGGCTTTGCTGGCAATTATCGCCAGTTATTTTCTGACTTTCGGATTTCGTAAACCAAATATGGGTGAAGATGGTCCCTTGATACAGGCAGCATTATGGGCACTTGTAGCAGCCTTTTCATTCGGAAGTGCTACGGTTCTGGGTAAAAAAACTTTAACAAGATTACCTTACTATACAACCAATTTCTTCCGATTCGGTTTTACGACAATTCTAATGTTGATCTATGTTCTTGTAATTGGAAAACTTGGTGAGTTCCAAAACATTACGTCGGTCAACTGGTTATTCTTTCTTATAATTGCTGTAACCACAGGTTCAGGTGCTATTTTCCTATTTTATTTCGGGCTTAACAAAGTGACTGCAATGGTCTCTACTATCTGTGAGTTGTTCTTCCCAATTTCAGCAATTATATTTGATTATTTTATCAATCATCATTTATTGTCACCAATACAGTGGCTAAGTGCAACAATAATGATCTTAGCAGTCGTTGAAATTAGTTATAAAAAGAAGAAAATAAGATGAAAAGAATTTTATTTAGCATAATCTTAATTGGAATTTTTATTGCTCTATCTGCAGAACCTGTTCTAACACCGGCAAAAGGAGAACATGTCTTTGATGATTTGAAAGATGAATATAAGCTTGTTAGTTACTTTCTTTCTCCAAATCAGAGAAAGTATTACAAAAAACTTGATGAAGCAAATAAATGGAAATATATTGTTGCTTTTTGGAAAGCGCAAGACCCAAATCCTGCAACAGAAATTAATGATTTTCTATTTGAGATCATTGCCAGAGTTGATTATTGCAATGATCATTATTCTCATTTTGACAAAGGTTGGAAAACTGATATTGGTAGGATTTATATCAAGCATGGAGAACCTTTTGAAATATTAAAATTGAATACTGGAACAAGTACAAAGTTTGCCCGAAAGGAATATCAGATATGGAAATATCGTATATCAAATTTTCAGACATACCTATTCATTGATCTACACCAAAGTAGAGATTACAGACTTATTTACAGTGATGGTGATGAAGAAGAAGGTTCATGGGCAGATTGGTCTAGTTATCTTGGTTTAGATTTTGATGAAGGATTATTACAATAAAAGGAGAGTATAAAATGAGTAAAAATGCAAAACGAGGTTGCCTTATTGCAATTGGAGTTGTGGTTTTTTTTATTATAATCACAATTTCCAGTATAATTAGAACTTACAACAATATGGTCAAATTAGATGAAGGTGTTAAAGAAAAATGGAGTCAGGTAGAAAATGTTTATCAGCGTAGATATGATCTGATACCAAATCTTGTAAATACTGTGAAAGGTTATGCTGCACATGAAAAGGAGACATTTACAGCAGTTACAGAGGCTCGAGCAAAAGCGGGTGGAACGTTTAATATTTCTGAACAGGTTCTTAATGATCCTGCAATGTTCCAAAAATTCCAACAGGCTCAAAGCAGTTTGGGTGGAGCACTACAAAGACTCATGGTTGTTATGGAAAAATATCCTGATCTTAAAGCTAATCAGAATTTCCTTGCTCTGCAAGATCAATTGGAAGGAACAGAAAACCGTATAGCAGTTGAACGAAAAAGATTCAACGAAGCTGCCAGATATTACAATACTTACATCAAGATGTTCCCAAAAGTTATTATTGCTAATATGTTCGGATTCGATGAAAAACAATATTTTAAATCTACAGAAGGTGCTGAAGAAGCTCCAAAGGTAGAATTTTAGGAGAAAAGAGCTCACGGATTCAGGAATTAATTTTTTAATTAAAATCCTGAAAAATTTTATTTTACATATTTTATCCGTTCAATCCATGAATATCCGTGAGCAAAAGAAGGAGTAATAATGAAATTAAGTAAAGACGATATGAAAAAAATTGGCTCTGCTGTAAAAAAAGCAGAGAGTAAAACTTCCGGAGAAATTGCCACAGCTATGATAAAAGAGAGCTACAATTATGCGATCTACGAATTGATATTTGCTGTAATAATCGGATTTTTGTATTTTGTAATAATAATGTTTTTTACTGGTAGTATCGAACAATGGTTACAAGAAAAATTCTGGGATTATTCAGTGAATTATCTTATAATGTTCTATGGATTCTCTACTTTTATAGTAATCATGCTTTTCTATTTTATAGGGAATATTTCCAGCATTGATCGGCTGATCGTTCCCAAAAAGATAAGGCAACAAAAGGTTCAGGAAAGATCAATTCGTTATTTTATGGAATCCGGAGTTTACAATACAAAAGACCGAACCGGAATATTGATCTTTATTTCTATTATGGAACATCGAGTTGAACTACTGGCTGATAGTGGAATTAATGAGAAGATACCAAAAGAAAAATGGCAGAATATCGTGGATAATATTCTCGCAGGGATTAAACAAAAGCAAATTGCCAAACATCTTATTGAATCAATTGATGAATGCGGAGACTTGCTGGCAGAGCACTTCCCCATCAAAGATGATGACAAGAACGAACTAACTGATGATATTGAAATTCTGGAGAAATAAGATGAAAAAAATATTATTAATATCCATCCTGTTTATATTTACTGTAAATGCTTTATACTCTCTGGACGTTCCAAAATTAAAAGGTGCCGTAAACGATTATGCAAGCATAATCGATTCCAAAGATGAAGAAAAGCTGGAAGCTTTGCTACGAGATGTTGAAGCCAAAACTTCTTCACAAGTTGCATTGCTAACTATATCTTCATTACAAAGTGAAAATCTGGAAGATTATTCTCTGCGCGTTGCTCAGGAATGGAAATTGGGGCAAAAAGAATTTGATAATGGTGTACTCTTGCTTGTTGCATTCAATGAGAAGAAGATCCGTATCGAAGTTGGTTATGGACTTGAAGCAATTATCACCGATGCAAAAAGCGGATATATTATTCGGAATTATATTGTTCCCGATTTTAAACAGGGAAATTATACAGTTGGAATTGCAAACGGGCTATTGGCAATAAGTGGTCTTGTTACAAAAGAATTTGAAATCACAGATGAGCAGCTTGCAAAATATAATCAACAGCAAAAGAGTGGAAAACAAAAGCAGATTCCATTTGGACTTCTTGTTTTCTTATTCATGTTCATTTTTGGCGGACTGGGCAGAAGAAGAGGTGGTTTGTTTACTGCTTTGTTCCTTGGAAGCATGTTCGGTGGAGGTCGTAGTGGAGGCAGCAGTGGATTCGGTGGAGGATTTGGTGGATTCTCCGGCGGTGGCGGTAGCTTTGGCGGTGGAGGTGCTTCAGGTGGTTGGTAATAGCTTTATCTCTACTCCAACTGTTTTTTTATTCGTCACTCTGTCTGCCAAACCATAGTTTACAACAACGGCTGAAGAAATATACGTACATTTACTCTGAACGAAATGCAGATAGAATATTAAGTTGATTATTTCTTATCCTTCCTCAAGGAAACAGCATACAAAACTCGTCAGAGTGAAGGTAGATTACCTCGGAGAAACCTTAACCCTGCCCGATCTTTTAAGTGAAACCAGATGGAAGATGATAGCTAAAATTATTAATGCACAAAAAACTGGGATGAGATAAGAGAGTTTGATATTGTAATCCCCCAGCCCACCCATAGAACCGGCAATTATCACATTTCCCATACTGGCAAAGGCAAACATCATCCCGTTAAAAAGTCCAATTTCACGTGGAGGTAGTTTTTGAGCAGAATATTTTTGCATAAGTGGGAAAACCGGTGCCATTGCTGCTGCCAGTAACACAAAAAATATCGGGTTATTAGTAACCAAAAGCAGAGCCAGAAAACATACAACCAATACAAGACTTAATTTTACTGTGTTTAATTTCCCAATTCTGTTTTCAACAAATTGTATTAATAATCTTGCAGTTGTAAAGACTATCCAATAAAAACTAAGGAACAGTGAAGCTGATTCAGCGGAATAGTTAAACACATCACTAAACAAGTTGCCACTCCACGTGACTATACCCTGTTCACTTCCTGCTTGTAATGCAATAATTATTAGAACCGGTAAAATAAAACTTTTACGGATGATTCCAAATGCTTCTTTTATTTTAATATTTTCATATTTTTTATTCTCTATTAGTTTGGAAACCGCCACAAAAACTATAAAGGTGGCAAATACCAGCATCAACAAATAATAAATGTACCGGTAGTTAAAGCTGTGTGCAAGTAGGAAGCTGATGATAGCTGGAGCAATGATCCCGCCGATTCCGAAGAAAGCATGAAACACCCCGTAATTTTGGTATTTTATTTCCAGGTGAGCAAAGATCGTAGAAACATTGGTCAGCCCGAAAGCAGTATTAATCCCAACCAGCAGGATCCCTGATAAGAATATATAAATATTATTGGAAAATGCTAAGGTTGTGCTGGCAATTAAACCGATTATCAGGAAATAGAGATTGAGTCTTTTCAATCCCATTTTTGCCGAAACAGAAGTTATCAAAATATTTGTAATAAATCCAGCCAGAGTGCTAATTATGGGAATTATAGCAGATTGTGCAATTGTAAGATCATATTCTCTTTGAAAAGTTGTAATAAGTGCTGGAATAGATACTGCTGCTATAGCAATAACTATCATCTGCATCAAAACAAGTATTCTTATCTTTCTATCTTTATTCATAATATTTTTAATAATTTTAAGAACTGTATTATTGCGTCAATTTAAAAAATGCAAGACTTGAGTAGATAATCCAGTAGTGATTTTGTTAAGTCTATTCTTTCTACGGAGAACAATGTTTGACCTCCTGAATAGATTTAGGTAAAAGATTTGTCAAAACGACGATATTCATAGAACAATGTGATATTTTAATAATAATATTGCTGATCAAATTCTCCAAATAACGTGATTTGATATATCGGTTACTAATAACAAATGTAGAATTAGAATAGAAACTTCAATGTCCAATATTGTTCAGGTTTTCTTCTTTATATTCAAGAGATTCGCCATATTTGTATGCAGTTGGGATATTCGAAGATGACGAATAATTTCTCATAAGAGAATTAATTTAATAAGCTTTAATCTTCGAATAACGCGTTCTCCTGTTTCTCCAATTGATCATTAAATTTCTATAAACGGTTTCGTGTTTTAATTCTGCTACTTTAATTTCAGGAATGAACTTGTTCAATACTGTAATCTCATCAGCTTTGATATTTAATCCTTCGTGTAGTTTTTCTTTGATGAAATATTTCTTGGCTCGTTCTGGTAAAACTCTATATAAAAGTGCAAAATCTTCAGTGTCTAATTCGAATTTTTTTACCAGATGATCTATAAATTCTTTTTCTTTTGGATGAAATTCACCATCAGCTATTACTAATAGAATAGAAGTTTCCAGAATAAGCATTTGTTCGTCACGGGATGTAATATTCTTTATAAGTTCAGCAATTGGTGTAGGTGTTTTAAATTCTCTATCAATTTCAGATCTTTGCTCAGATGTGAAAGCTACATTCTTAAAAGCATAATTATAAGCATCTTTTTCTTCCTGAAGAATCTTTCCATCCTGCCATGCAGCACTAATAATTACTTTTGCAACATTCAATAAGTTAGGAAGATTTTCTGGAATAACCTTATGCATCAGGTTATCTGCCAGAACTTCATTTTTGTTCAGATCTACCAGTTTACCTGTCTTTCTCCCTGCTTCATCAACTGTAACCGAAAATGAATAATCATCATTTAAAAAATATTCCCATACTTTGTTTGCCATTTATCCTCCCTAGAACAAAAATGAATTTTACAATATCAAATAAATTAATTTCCATATATATATTGTCAAACGGTTTTATCAATTTTGTCTGAAAGCGTTTCATATTAATGTCTTATTCAGTTCCTTTCTCAACATTCGTATGATATCATTCTTCTCTTTCATTATTTTCTCATATTTCGCAATTGTCAGGTGATATTTTTTATGCACAATCTCCTCATATGCTAAGATGAACTTAAGTGATAATTTGATCCTTTCTGTGAGTTGAACTAAAGCCTGTTCATCTTTTTTGCTGTAGGGAGATTTATCCGATTTTTCACCAAGTGCTAAGAACCATTTGTGATCAAGGTCATGTATGATGGGGATGATCAGTGAAAAACTTGATATCTCTTGAGGATCCTCATTCAAAGCACTGTATTTCTTTTGAATTTTGTTTTCTAGAAGTAATAAATGAACATCATCAACTTTGGAATTCTCAATTACATCACTTCCGCGGATCTCATTATATTTATATGCTTTCATCTCTTTATCATAGGAAATTAATGCTACTTTATTCAGCTTCAAACGCTGTATCAGATTCTCACAGATATATTCTTCAAAACCTTCCAGAACACCCTCTTCAGATATGTTATGTGTAAATGTTTCCGTCTTTTCCAGAAAGTCTAGCTCACTTGTGTTCAATTTGCTGTCAACTAGCTTTTCAATTTTACCCCTAACCGGGTTAAAAAGAGCTATCATTCCGATAGTTACAGGAATCCCTGCAATAAATTCTGAACCGACAAATTTTCCAAATAAACTTTGTAAAATTTCTCCCAGAGAATAGTCTACTAAACCAAATATTATCACAAAGAATACGCCGGTTATCGTATAGATAAGTGTACTTCTTATTTTCACACCCATTGCAGTTCCTGTGAGTAAGCTCCAAGTAAATGAACCCAGGAACCAGAGGAATCCGAGGAAAACTCCAAGAATTGGGATCAACACAATGATTGCGATTAAAATTCCTAAAATCTCTGAATAAGATTTGATCAGCATTGAGAGTCCTGTGAGACTTGAAATTCCGGCAAATAAAGCTACAATAACTGCTATGGCAAATATTAAAATGATCGAAATCATGGAAACGCCAATCCCGCTGAAAGCTCCCCACAATCTTCTCAGTTCAATTGAGCGTGTCTTTTTGTATTCCTTTCTAAGCAGGAGAAATCCTTTTAACATCCAAAAAGCAGACCAGAGATGTATGAAATCAAAGCTTTCTTTTATCAGTAGACTTAAAATATAACTAATCAGAAAAATTATTGTCGAAATTATATACAATTTCTTTATTGTTTTTTTCGCTTTTGCCTTGATCACCATAAAATGATAGAACAGAATTCCCCAAAATGGTGATAACAATATTGTCCAAATATATATTAGTGATTTTCCTAAAATCAAATTGGGAGAAGGGGTAATTAAAAATAAAACAAAAAATACAATTAGAATGTTTTCTTTTGCAGAGCTGTATTTCAACAGTAGAAACGAATTGAAAAATGCAAAAATAAGTAGGGCAAAATTTCCTGAGATACTGAGAATTCCCATCTTATTCAGCTCAAAATCAGTTTTTATATATCTGTGCTCTATAACATCTGTGAGTGTATCTTTTAAAACTATCTCTACCGAATCGATATCTACCGTTTCGAATTCGGAATCAAAGTCAATATGAATTCCGCGATGTGCTTCTGTTCCGAATAATATAAGATTACTAGTTTCAGATTCATCTTCTTCACCATTTTCTGATTTAATGATAGTTGGACAAATTGCCGAAGTGTCAATTTTGATTATTATTTTATTCTTGAATAATTCATACAATGTTTCATCAGTGGTTTCAATTACTTTTCCATTCATATGTTTAAAGGGAAGTGTTTTCTCAATTGCCTTCTCGGAAATTGCCACTACTAAATTTGCTAAACTAATAACTAATAAAACTAAAAATAAAATCCAGGCACATCTCTTAAGAATTTTATAAATATTATCTGACAACATTATCCTCCCTATAAGATAACATCAAATTAGTAATAGTTATAATAATGTCAAATTTAAAAAATGATGGAAATTTAAATTATACGAAATACAATTAAATATGAGAACTATTTACAAATAAGTAATTTAAAATCATTGACTCTATAACCCACTGATTTTTTAAGACATGTAAGATAATAAAGAGTTCTGTATAATAGATTGAATTGTCATCCTGACGAATCTCGCACGTTGCTCTCTTAAGGACGGATATTCACTTATAATGAGATTTTTCATAAGAAAATTCTCCGAAGATTTCCTCCAGCCTTCGTATGACTTCGGCTTGGCAGGCAAAAAGATAACTATTTTCCTATTTTGCCGAACCCTTTAAGAAAATATGAAATAGAGGAATAATGAGGAAAATTAAAAATATTGCCATCATCGCTCATGTTGATCACGGTAAGACAACACTGGTTGATGGAGCTTTAAAACAATCCGGTGTTTTCAGAGATAACCAGAATGTAGCTGAGCGCGTAATGGATAGTAATGATCTTGAAAGAGAACGTGGAATAACTATATTTTCTAAAAATGCATCTCTCACTTATAAGGATTATAAAATAAATCTCGTTGATACACCGGGTCATGCCGATTTCGGTGGTGAAGTTCAACGTATTATGAAAATGGTGGATTCTGTTTTGCTACTTGTTGATGCTTTTGAAGGACCAATGCCGCAAACAAAATATGTGTTGAAGAAATCTTTGGAATTAGGTTTAAATCCGATTGTAATTATCAATAAAATAGACCGACCAAATGCCAGACCTGTTGATGTGTTAGAAATGGTGTTTGATCTGTTTGTAGATCTTAACGCAAATGATGCTCAATTAGATTTCCCGATTCTCTATGCTTCCGGCAGAGATGGCTACGCCAGGTATGAACTGGAAGATACTAATAATGATTTGACCCCTCTATTTGAAACTATTATTCATAAAGTGAAAGATTCAGAAGGTGATGAATCCAAACCATTCCAAATGCTTATCTCAGCTATTGAATATGATAATTATCTGGGGAAGATTGGAACTGGAAAAATAAAGAATGGTAAGGTCAGTCAGGGAGAAGAGGTTATTTTACTAAAACGTGATGGAGAAAGATTACTCTATAGAATTTCCAAGATATTCCAATATGTAGGTTTAGCAAAAAAAGAGATAAAGACAGCTTATGCTGGAGATATTGTTTCCCTTGCTGGAATGGAACGGGTTGATGTGGGTGAGACGGCAGCCTGTAAAGAAAATCCCAAACCGCTTCCAATTATTGAGATCGATGCACCTACACTTTCGATGACATTCAGGGTTAATGATTCTCCTTTTGCCGGAAATGAAGGGAAGTATGTAACTTCCAGAAATATCTGGGATAGATTACAGAAAGAGCTTCAAACCAATGTCAGCATTGAGGTTGAACATACAGAAAATAGAGATGAATTCACCGTTAAAGGACGTGGTGAACTTCAACTTGCTATTCTTATTGAGAATATGCGTCGTGACGGTTTTGAATTCCAAGTTTCCAGACCAAAAGTTATTTTTCGCCAGTTGGATGGAAAACGTACTGAACCGATCGAGTTGGCAATGATTGATGTGGCAGATGAATTTGTGGGAACTGTCATCGAAATGCTTGGTGTGCGTAAAGGTGAAATGATGGATATGGTTACAGGTACCGACGGTTATACACGCTTAGAGTTTAAGGTTCCCGCTCGTGGATTAATTGGTTTCAGAAATGAATTTCTCACCACAACTCGAGGAACCGGTATCATTAATCACAGTTTTTATGAGTATGAATTTTACAAGGGTGATATGGAAAGAAAAACGCGTGGTGTGTTGATCGCTATGGATAGAGGTACGTCTACCGCATATTCGTTGTTTAATTTTCAAGCGCGTGGTATTTTATTTATTGGTCCTGTTGTGGAAGTTTATGCTGGAATGATAGTTGGAGAACATTCTCGTGAGAATGATCTGATTCTAAATGTGGTTAGAGGTAAAAAACTCACCAATGTTCGTGCTTCCGGTTCGGATGACTCTATCAAGCTGGCACCACCCAGACAATTCAGTTTAGAACAAGCCATGGAATATATTAATGACGATGAACTTTTAGAGGTAACACCTAAAAGTATAAGAATGCGTAAGAAAATGCTTGGTGAAGTTGAAAGAAAAAGAGAGATGAATAGATTAAGTAAATTGAAATAAAGATATTATAACAGCCTTGCAATTTTGCAGGGCTGTTTTTTTTTCAGACTCGTTATAAAGTTAGTCTTAGTAACGCACATTTCAAGTGTTTCCAGAAAAAACTTGGGAACGAGAAATCACAAACAATCTTGTCATCCCCGATTTGATAGGATTCTATTTTGTAAGCACCTTAAAATATTATATCAATTAAGTAAAATTCGCTCTGCTTTTTCCGGAAATTCCGGATCAAATTTTACTAATGCTAGCTCTATTCCATCCCAAGCTGCAGAAAAGGAATATGTTTCCCTGATCTTCTCTTTCCAGTGTCCAGTGATACGGTAAGATTCATGAATATGACCATGAAGAGTTATTCTGGGTAACTTACTTTCAATAAAATTCTTAATGGCAATACTCCCAACATGCACATCCACTTGAACATGATCAATTATGCGACCATCCAGATCTGCTCGATCCAGATAAGTTTTATATGGCGGAGCATGAAAGAGACAGATAGCTTTAGAAAGATCTTTCTGCATCAATTTCTGCAGATCTTTGGCAATTGTGTAATGCTCAATATCTACAGGATTTACTTCTATCGTTCGTGAACCTTCGAGAGGTGAAGTGCAACCGACATCTACAAAGCGTGAAACATCAAATTTTTCCCAATCTTTTAACCTGAATGGAGTTGGTGGGACATAGGCATAACCATAAAAATCAAAGCCATTATGAGTGATTTTTTTTTCATGCAGATAATACCAAATTTCAATTTTCTCCGCTTCGACTAATTTTTCTTCCTCAATTCGGGGATCATCATTTCCCATAATAATAAATACTTTTGGATATTTATTTTCTAGATCATTTTTCAATTCTTCAAATTTGGGAATTAGATATTCCGTAATGAAATCTCCATAAAAAACACTATCTGATATTTCCGCATGATAATTAAAAGTATCCAATCCTTTTTCAACATCTTTTCCTTCAAGATAGACTTGTGCCCGTGTCGGTAAAAGACCAACAATAATTACACAAACAATTGCAAATAGAACAACTCTAATGATCAATGACCTTGAAAATTTCATAATATTCTTCTTATTTCAACAATATCATTTTTCTGCTTTGCTCATAATCTCCACTTTTCATTTTATAGAAGTAAATTCCAGATGCTGCCTGTTTGCCATTATCATCTTTTCCATTCCAGATTATTTCATGCTGACCTGCAGTAAGCTGATCATTAATTAATTGTTTCACCTTTTGTCCCTTTAAATTGTAGATAGTTAATTCAACTTGTTTGTCTTGTTCGATACTGAAATTGATCTTTGTTGTAGGGTTAAACGGGTTGGGATAATTACCATTCAGTTTTGTAATTAAAGGAATTGGTAAGTCCTCAGAATCAACAAAAAACATATCAACAATTTCTGATGGCTCAGATTCCATATCCATTTGATTAACAGTCGTAATATAAAAACGATACCAAGAACTAGGAAAATATTCATATTCGTAAAAATATTGAGTTCCTTCAGTCACATCTATCAATTCAAAGTTGTAATCATCAAATGCAAAATAGATATTGAAATGGTCCAAATCATTAATTGACGGTAAATCCCAAATGAGTTCAACAAATTCCTCAGAAAGATATTGAAGAGAAACATTTTCCGGAGCTGGTGGAGTTTCAGGAACATCACCATAAGTGATAGTTCCAAATCCAGCTGGTGCAAAAAGATTTATATTATCCAGTGGCCACCAGCCATCAAATTCATGTGCATCAGGAGTATTATCATCCAACACAAATATTGCTAAACTTGATTGATTTTCTGCACTTGGATTTATTTCCCAAGTTTCGGTTCCGATAGGGATCATGAACTCATAAACCAGGTAACCTGCGGCAACAGAGACTTCCAATTGTGGATCTGGAAGATAAAATATATCACCAGTTCCGCCAGTATTATAAATAGGTCGGAATTTCATTTGATTACCTGCAGCATAATAAGCAGCCCAGTAATTTCCTTCATTGGCTTCAGTATCAGGAGAAAAAACACCATCATTGTTATCATCAATATAGAGTGCTACTTCATCATGATCTTCGAGTTCCGTATCGTTAAAATTTACATAAGCCACGTAGAGTTCTGTCATAGCCGTATTCATCTTGAAATATCCGATCACACTGCCAATTGGCTGGACAGTATTGTCATAAGATCCCCAGAAATCCGAGGTGTCCAGTACATAGGCATCATCCCATTCTCCAGTTGATATTACTCCGTCAATTGTTGGCGTGGTTCCTTCATAAACACTGATCTCATCGACTACGAATCCAGAATTTGTCCAGCCCATATCTTCATTGGAATAGGGACTTTGGAAACCTCCTTCCAATTCTGCTGTTACTACGTAATAATACTCTTTTAGTGGTAATGCTGATGAGTCTATAAAAAATTCTTCACCTGCAGAAATAGTAGCTAAAGGGGTTTCAGGATAATTGCTTTGTTCATATTCTTTTCGATAAATATTTATCCCCAACGTATTTTGGTGGCTTTCCCACCAACGTAATTCAACTGTTTCATTTAAACCTTTTGTGGCATTTAAAAAGTGTGGGGGATTCCCAGTTGCAATCATTTCGATTATTCCAACATCAGTCGTTTCAGCTTCACTCACTATTACATTATTGCTGTTGTTGGCAACATATCCTACTTTGGAATACTCGATAGTATAAGTTCCAGCAGGAATATTGTTTAATGTAAAATTACCATCGTAGTCGGAATATGTATAATAATTTATCAGATCAGAAACTTCAATTTTTGCTCCGGAATTATCTTCTTCTCCATCTAAATTAACTGTTCCGGTGATAAAACCACCACCCAGATCGCAATCGATACTGTAAACTAAACCACCGCTTCCCATTTCACGTGCATGTACAGCCTTTCCGCCAACTGTACAGAAAGAGCCATCATCAGCTAAATCCAAGGCATCCATGGAGCCAGGTGTGTTAATTTCATAAACTGGAATATTGCTCTCTTTGCGAAATAACAAGAAATCTGCTGTACTGTGATTCATTGGTCCATAACCTGCAGCAGCGATGATCAAACCGTCATTACTCACGTCAACTTTAGTTACATAATCACCAAAGTTTTCATAGATCCAAAGTGGAACAGGAGCATCTGTATTAAATACGAATATTTGCCCGTCAAAACCGGCTGTAACAAAATCTAAAGTTCCAATTGCTATTGTACTACCATCACCAGAAATACCCATTCCGCCAATCCAGGTAGAAGTTCCACTGCCTGTAGCATTGAAGCTCCATTTTTCTTCATAAGTTTCTAATGTCTCGTTAAACTCATAAACATGAACATATCCAGAATAATCTCCATTTACAATTATAGATGCATCATCGCTAATAGCAGGATTGTTCTGATTATATTCTACTGCTTGGAAAATCAAGCTTCCATCGTTTGAATCGAGTACCGACATAAAACTATTTGCACCACCGTATTGAGTAAATATCAAGGTGGAACCATCATCGCTCATATCAAGAGTTTGTGAACTTCCAGTAAAGGTTGATGTCCAAACCGGAGTTGAATTTCCAATTTCATACTTCTCAACTACTCCATTTTCAGAATAGTAAAATGAGACATAAACGCTTAATCCATCTGGTGCAAGTTTCAATCCGGTCATTATATTTGAAACTGTATATTCCCAGGTTGGAGTTGAAGAATTGGGGTCGAATATTTTTATAGTTGAACCATCTCCAATAGCAAGGATAGAACCATCTTCTAACATGTCTATTGGGAATCCGAAATCAAGATCTCCAACAACATGTTCCCAAAGTGGAGTTGCCGAATCATGAAATAAAGAAACTCTTTCATTATTCAAATGCCATTGTACAAAAGAATTCTCTAAAGTTGGAGTTACACTGATTTGACCCGCGATTGCACCTGGATCTGATGTCTGCCATAACGTTGAAACTCTGCTGTCACGGCTGACAAATGATGATTTCTCAATTTCTAAGTTAATCTGGTCGGTTTGTTCAAATTTCGTTTCAACTCCTTCACCTTCTGTGGTGAATGATTGCTGCCAAACATTGGCACTAAGTAATTGTGCAAAAACTACAAAAACAAATAAAACTAAATGAATTCTCTTCATGGCATGTCCTCCGTTTATTAATTATTTAACAAATAAAAAGGAGTTTCACTTTACTTCTAGATTCTGTCAAATAAAAGACTTTTAACTTTGATATTTTTTTTTGTTTTACACTATAAATTATTAACAAGGGCAAAAAACAAATTGACAAAAAATGACTGTGGGTCACTTGGTGACTCGAGGTTAAAAAATGGGCATAATTGAAAGAAAAGAGCGTGAGAAAGAGTTGCGTAGTGAAAGTATTATTGATGCTGCTGAAAGGATTTTCTTCAGTAAGGGATTCGAACATGCTACCATGAACGATGTAGCTGAAGAAGCTGAATTATCTAAAGGAGCGCTCTATCTTTACTTTCACAGTAAAAATGAACTTTGCATGGCAATCTTACAACGCAGTTTGTTAATTTTAAAAAATATAATGACAATACTCCATGATGATAATATCCTTACAGGAATCGAAAAATTTGCCAGATTAGCTAGATTATTCATTGCTTTTGCTAAAGAACATCCAAATCATTATAACTCACTTCTCTCATACCGAGAACATCGCGGAAATTGCCCTGCAACGGGAAAAGTAATTAAAGGCACAAATGAAGAGAATGAAAAGATAAATAGAATAATTTCTGATATTATTAGGATGGGAAAAGCTGATAAAACTATTAATAAGGATATTGATGCAGATAAGTTATCATTAGCACTTTGGGGAAATTTTACAGGCATAATGCCCAGCAGCATTTTACTTGATAGATCAAGCTTGGATTTCAATCCGGAAAATATTATTAAATATCATTTTGAATTATTAATAGATGCAATAAAAGCATAAGGAGTTTTAATGTTAAAAAAAGGTGTTTTACTATTTATTTCTTTGCTGGTCATTTGGATCCTGTTAGCAGGAACAACTAAGCAAGAAATATTTATTGGGACTTTTATTTCGCTGGTTTTAACTGTTATCTTCTATTCGAAAGCCAGCTTCTTTTCTGAATTTAAACTGAATCCTAAAGCGATATTCTTTCTGTTCATCTATATTTTCGTTTTTGCCTGGGAACTAATTAAATCTAATATGGATGTTGCTTTCAGAGTAATCCATCCCATCATACCGATCAATCCGGGAATTGTGAAAGTTAAAACAAAACTCAAATCCAAATTGGGAAGAACTATCCTGGCAAATTCTATCACGCTAACTCCGGGAACCTTAACTGTTGATACAAACGGAGAAGATTATTATATTCACTGGATTGATATTACTTCAGATGATATTGATGGTGCTACCAATGCGATAGTGAGTAAGTTTGAAAAATATTTGGAGGTGATCTTTGGTTGATCTAATATACAATATTGCTGCTATCATTGCTCTAGCTGGTATTGCACTGGCTTTTGCAAGATTAGTTTTAGGACCAACTATTGCTGATAGAGCTGTAGCTCTGGATGGAATGACCATTATCGCAATTTCATTGATTGTTTTCATAGCCTATTTTTCAAATCGGGTTATTTATCTTGATGTGGCAATTGTTTACGGACTTATCAGTTTTATTGGTATCATTGCCATTGCCCGTTACCTGGAAGGGGGGATATAGTGGAATTGTTAGGTGCCGTAATCACATTAATAGGATCCATTTTTCTCTTTCTTGGAGCACTGGGAATTTTTCGTATGCCGGATGTATACAATCGGATGCAAGCTGGTACAAAAGCAACTACACTCGGTTCAATTTTCTTCATGATGGGAATTTCTGTTGGTCATTATGAATGCGGGTGTTTCGGTAAGATCATTATCTTGATATTATTCGTTATCTTCACAAATCCGATCTCATCAAATACTCTAGCCCGGGCTGCTCATTATGCCGGAATAAAATTAACAAAGAGATCTGTAAAAGACGATCTTAAGAAGGATGATCTTGAAAACAAAGGAGAACAAAAATGATCTCTATTATAATCATTGTTTTAGGAATTATAATGATCATAGCTGCTTTTCTCGCTATTCATTTTAAAAGCCTGCTTTCAGCAATCATCAGTGCTGGTGTGATCAGCCTTTTGGCAAGCGTGATCTACCTTTTACTTGCAGCACCGGATGTGGCAATGACGGAAGCGGCTATCGGTTCCGGATTAACAACAATTATCTTTATCTTCACTTTGAAAAAGGTAAAAAAAGGAGATCCGAATGATTAAAAGAATATTTATTCTATTGGCTCTGCTTGGTTTGATTCTGATGTTCCTACCTTTTTTAAGAGATTTTGATTTTCATGATCAACTGGGAGAATTATCAACACAATATGTTGAAGATTCGATCAATGATTTGAATTCACAAAATGTTGTAACTTCGGTTGTAGTTACTTATCGTGGATTGGATACGTTAGGTGAAGTTACTGTGTTATTCCTCGCAACTGCTGGAGTTGGTTTTCTCTTACGGAAAAAGAATAAAAGTCAAAATCCAAGAAAATCTTCTGAATTGTTGCAGACCGCTTCACAATTCCTTTTTGTTCTGATAATCATGACAGGCATATACATTTTTATTCACGGACATCTTACTCCCGGTGGTGGTTTCCAGGGTGGAGTGCTTATAGCAACTGCATTTCTCTTGCTGATATTGGCGGATACTAATGTGGAATTCAATCACAAAGTTCTTCATATCGTAGAGTCTTTTTCCGGTACATTTTATGTATTGCTTGGGTTATTGGGACTCTTACTACTGGGCATGGACAGTTTTCTTGATCCAACAATAATTCCTTTAGGAAGTTATGGAAAATTGATAAGTGCAGGAGCAATACCGGTGATTTATTCACTTGTAGGACTCAAGGTCGGTTCTGAACTTACAACTATATTAGATAAAATGGGAGGAGAATAATGATATTTTCTTTAATCCTTGGTTTTATACTCCTTATCATTGGACTGTATGGAATGTTAACCCAAAAGAACCTGATAAAAATCGTTATCGGATTTTCTATCGTGGATACAGGAACTCATATTATCATTGTTTCCATTGGTTATCTGCGTGGGAAGACATCACCGATTTTAGATAATGCAGTTGATCTGGCAAATGCTGCAAAACAAGTTGTTGATCCCATCCCTTCAGCTTTGGTGCTTACAGCAATTGTAATCGGACTAGCTGTTACAGCTTTAAT
>Ga0307992_1000658_pt1 | contig 21367 bp, 19 predicted proteins | sample EllFjometagen133_FD_203162 | JGI IMG/M metagenome (GOLD analysis project Ga0307992, IMG submission 203162) | Marine microbial communities from Ellis Fjord, Antarctic Ocean - #133 | ecosystem: Environmental > Aquatic > Marine > Unclassified | place: Southern Ocean | collected 2014-10-08
CTGCTTTTGCTCTGAAAGAACAATTCGCAATCTATCCATTCTTTGATGAAAAGCTTGCTTGCTAATACCTATTACTTTATAAAGTTGATTCATACTGAAGGAGAATTGTTCTCTTTTTTGCCAGATGATTTGGACGGTTGGGTAGAGAATTTTTTTTTAATATCGACACCGTAAGTTTCTTCAGCAATTTCTATCATCTTATCTTTAAAATCTATCATGATTTGTTTTTGCCCGATGATACGTTCTAACTCTGCTACTTTCTTTTTTAGATTTAATAATTGTCTCGTATCACTATCTGTTTCAATAATTAAACGTTCTTTTTTATTTTTCATATTTCCAAATTTGTTTATCCAGCGATATACATTGGTAGCACTTACTTCATAATGCTTACAAATTTCGGAAACTTTTGTGATACCTCTTTCTATTTCTTTTACTTTCTGAAGTTTAAAGCTATCACTAAAACTTCTTAGACGCCTTTCATAAGTTGTCATTTTAAATTTTTCTCTTGTTGCCATTTTTAGTTATTTTTGTTAAGTAATTTTTACTAAAAAGTGGTCAACGTATTTCAGGCATTGACAAGTCAGCAGTCAAAAGTTGCCAGTTACATTATTCCAAGCATTGCATCAACAATATTATAAGCACCATCATGAATTTGAATAATATCGGCATCAAGCATATAACACGGAGTTGTAAAAAGATTATTTTCTTCATCATAAACTACATCACCATGAGTAGTTTCGATATGAGTACCACCCATTTTTTCGATGGTTTCAATAGCTTCTTTATCATTCCCAACAGTTACCTGTACATCTCCAATAATTTTCGCTATTAATGCCGGTGACAGACAAAGTGCTCCAATTGGTTTTTTCTGTCCATAAAAACTTTTTACGACCTTTTCAACATCTTGATTTACTTTGGCATTTTCTCCTTCGAATGCAATAGTTGACAAATTTTTTGCAACGCCAAATCCCCCCGGAAATATCAGAGCATCAAAATCATCTGAATTAAGTTTTGATAATGCTTTAATATTACCTCTTGCAATTCTTGCAGACTCAACTAAAACATTTCTACTTTCTTTTGTTTCTTCACCGTTTAAATGGTTTATCACGTGATGTTGTGGAATATTCGGAGCAAAACACTGATAATCCGCACCCTGACTTTTTATCTCCAACATTGTTAATGTAGCTTCATGAATTTCTGCACCATCAAAAACACCACAACCTGCTAATACTACTGCAAACTTTTTCATAATTTGTTATTTTTTAATTATTAATTTCTATTCTACCAGAAAATATTATAAGCAATAAAATTTGCCACAGATTCTCAGATTAATAACAAATCTGAGAATCTGTGGCTTTTTGTTATCCTCTTTTAAAAACTATTGCCACAACGGTAACATCATCACCACCCATATTGATAGTCATTCCGTAAGGACGTTCTTTAGGAATTTCTATTTGAGCTTCGCCAGCTTTTCCGGTAAGTTGTTCCCAAATAGTAACTGCCTGATGAACGCCGGTTCCTCCTGTTGGGTGACCCCAGCCAATTAAGCCTCCTGTAGTATTCATAGGTATTTTACCATCACGCGAAGTGTTACCATCAGCAACAAACTGAGCACCTTTTCCTTGTTCTGCAAAACCAAGTGCTTCAGTAGCAAGAATTCCCGCAATACTAAAACAATCGTGAGTTTCGATAGTTGCCAAATCATTAATTGTGATTCCTGCAGAATCCAAAGCTTCTTTTGCAGCTTTTTTTATAGTTGTCAATTCAGTAAGGTCGGGTGGATCTAAAGTAAGATTTCTTTCAACTTGACCCCAACCAATAATTTCAATTGCATTTTCTTTAGCTATTCCAATTTTTTCAAGTCCATCTTCCGAACAAATAGCTATTGCAGAAGCAGCATCAGAAACTTTTGAGCAATCCAAAACAGAAAGATTGTCAACAAATGCTTTTCCATTAAGTTTCATTTTATCATATAGAGCATCAAGGTCAGCCACTTTATTCTCATGCTCTTGAGCCGTTGGACAAAGTCGTGCATTTTCGATTGCATTTTTAAACCATTTTTTTAAACCATTTCTGGTATATTCCAAACCATATTTTTCATAATACGCTCCTGCTCTGTTGCTAAATTGTCCGGGAAAGAAATATGCGTGTCCATCTTTTCTTTTTTGAAACCATCCTGCACCTGCCAATACATCGGCAACATAAATTGCTTTCATTGTATTTTGAACTTCAAAACCAACGGTAAGAACCACATCAGCAGTTTCGGCGAGAACAGATTTCATTCCGCTCATTAATGCCAAAGCACCCGAAGCACAAGCTCCTTCAGTTCTTGTACAAGCTTTCCACTGCAATCCATCATCAATCATAGGAATTAATCCGGGTAAGTTTCCTTGTTTGTTAAAGCGTGGAGCCATAAAATTTCCTATTGCTCCCTCGTCAACATTTTTTGCACCTCCGATTTGTTTTAAGGTTCCTTGACCAGCTTCTTTAATATAATGTTCTATTCCGGGACGGGGCTTTTTAGGGTTAAATTCACTACGCCCTGTTCCCAAAGAAATAGTATTATAACCAGCTGTCATATATACTTTTGTTCTTAATTTTTTCATATTATAATTTTGTTTTCTTGATTAGTAGAATTGATTTGTTAACCGAAATATTCATTCACCGGACCATAAGCGTGAAAAAATCCTGTAAGCATCACAGTATTTACATCATCTTCGTTGTGAGCTACATTGTCTGCCACTAGTTTTTTTCCGATTTCTTTTGATCGATCTCCATATTTAACAGCAAGTTTAGCTCCTTTTGTGTCCATCGTTTTTAATGTGTTGAAGTAGTCTTTCAAAACTTCATCTTTTTTACGATTTCGGATAATTGATTTCCATGATACTTTTGCGTCAGGAATATCACCAATTACTGCATCACATTTTTCTTTAAAGCTATTGATTTCGACATAATCTTTTTTCTCCGGATCGAAGATTGCAACAACTTTTCCTTTTTCATATTTCAGGAATCCATTTTTTTGTGAACCATTTGAATTTTGTCCTCCTTTAACTCCAATCTCAATCATTTTATCAAGTAACGGGCTATGAAGATTTTCATCATCAAGGAAAGGATTCATAACATTCATGATAAATTGAACAACATCAATTCCAACATAATCAACCAATTGAAATATTCCCATTGGTCTGACAAGGAAATCCTGAGTTATTTTGTTAACAGAATAAAGAGCTTCAGCAAAAGACATTTCTTTTGTAAGATTTTCAACTTCTGAAATTCCATGAAGAGCATCGCGCATAAAATGACCGTTTCCAATAAATCCTGCATAATCGTTTGAAGGAACTATTATTTTTCTCAATTTTTTTGCAAATTCAAGAGAAAACTCAATCATCTCTTTATCGGTATCATCAGTATTTATCAGTTCAACTAATTTCTGAACAGCAGGTGGATTATAGAAATGGAATCCAAGGATTCTGCCTTCAAGATTTGCTTCTCTGTCAATAATATTTATTGGCACAGAAGAAGTATTTGTAAAAAACCAAGGATTATTTTTATTATTCTGGTCAATCTGAGAAAGCAATTTTACTTTCAGATCTTTGTTTTCGCTTACAGCTTCAAATATCAGATTTGAATCATAAGCTGCTTCAAGTTTTGTTACCGGTCTAACAATATTCAAAACATCAAAAATATACTGCTCGATGATCTCACGATTTTCGATAAGGTCTTTTCTGTCAGCATAAACTTTTCGTAATAACACAGTTTTTTTCTCAGCAAGTTTTAATACCTGTGCTCTCAGATAATTCATCAATCCGGCTAGTCCTTCAGGTGAAACATCCATAGCATTTAAAACAAATGTCTTTGATTTATTTTCCGGTTTTAAGCTCAGGTCAGCCATTTCCACAGCAGTAAGCAATAAAATGCCACTACCCATTTTCCCGGCTGCACCGAGTACTGTTACATTTTGTAATCTTTCGTTGTATTTCATTCGTTATATTTTTATTTAATAATATTTTATTTATTTTGTTTTTGCACAAAAAATAAATGTTTAATAAGAAAACGTCAAGAACAAGACTTGCGAATTATTAAAAATCAGGAGTCCACATGGATTACTGGTTTTTAATACCGGCATTACGAAATTATTGATGTTTTTTTTAGAACCACTATTTACCAATTTGGTTTTCTTTTTTCCAGAAAAGCTTTCATTCCTTCTTCGCCTTCATTTTTAAATTGCGATCCAAAATATTCCGCTTCTAAATCGCATCCTTTTTCAAAGTCAGACAATAATCCTTTTCTGGCAACATACTTAACTTTTTTAACAGCTTGTGGCCCTTTTGATGCAATTGTTTTTGCAATTTTCATAACTTCGTCCATTAGTTCTTCCGGTTCGGTTACTTTTTGAATTAATCCTATGCGAAGAGCCTCAGGAGCATTTATCATATTACCACTCATCAGTAATAATAATGCATCAGCTAATCCAACCAATCTTGGTAATCGTTGTGTTCCGGCATAACCTGGAATCATGCCAAGGTTTACTTCCGGTTGCCCGAATTTTGCTTTTGAACTTGCAATCCTAATGTCGCATCCCATGGCAAGTTCTAAACCTCCGCCAAGTGCAAAACCGTTAATAGCTGCAATTACCGGAATTTTCATTTTTTCAAGACTTCTGAATGTGTTTTGACCTACTTTAGAAAATGCCGATCCTTGCTCAATTGTCATATCAACCATTTCAGAAATATCGGCACCGGCAACAAAAGCTTTACCTTCACCGGTGATTATCATCACTTTAACATTTTCTTTTTCAGAAATTTCGGCTATGGCAGCATCCATTTCATTAAAAAATCTTGTATTAAGTGCATTCATGGCTTCAGGTCTGCTTATTGTAACTAAAGCAATATTCTCGTAAGTTTCAATTTTTAAAATTTCATATTCCATATTATTATTTTTTTCAACTTCCAAATTTAAAAAAATTTGTAGAAACTTATGTTAAAAATATTTTTAATTACTTGAATTTTATCAAACATGCATGAACAGTCATCTTCTAAAAACATGTATCTTTTAACATATTTTAATAAAATAATTGTTGTAGTATGACTTTATTATTTATTTTTGTATCTGTAATAACAAAAAAATGAAAAATCTCATAAAAAAAATAAGCTCTATTCTTTTAGCAATAGCTTTTCTTATTTCCAGTTCGGGATTTTTTATATATGAACATCATTGTAACACACACAATTTATCACAAGTTTCTTTTCTTCTCGAAAATTTTGATTGTCATCACGATAATGAAACTGATCACTTGAATTGTGATAATGCTAGTGCTTGTTGTATGGATTCCGAAAACAACTCACTTTCCGCAAAAGAAATATTATCAAAAGAAAATAACTGTTGCAAAACAGAAAATCATTTTTTTAAAATAAAATCTGCTTTTGAAAAACCAGTAATCAAAAATACTATTTTAGTAACTTCTAAAATAATTCATTTACTCAAATACATTGTTAGCATTGATGATGACAAAGAAGACAGTAAACCAGATGCTAAACCAGATTTAAAGATTCATTTGTTAAGCGGGAAAAAACTTGTCTTTTTCTTGCATCAGCAAAAAATTACCCCACTTATATTTTAAATTTTATTAATCATTTCAGTTAAGACAATTATCATGTCTGATTCAATTTTTGTGTTGAAATCAGCATTGATATAAGTTATTTATTAATAATTTTTAAAATATGAAAACTAAAATATTTTCTACAGTAATATTACTGTTAATGATTTTGTCTAGTTCATATTCACAAGAAATTCATGGTTTTGTTTATGAATTAGATAAAAATAAAAGTGAAGTTGCAATTCCGGGCGTAAACGTTTATTGGGAAAATACGACAAAAGGAATAAGCACAGATGCAAAAGGACATTTTGCACTAATGTACCCTAAAAAAGCGAAGAAAGATAATTATAATCTTGTGATTAGTTTTATCGGGTATAAAAATGATACTCTGAAAATTGAGAGAAAACAGCTCAAAAATAAAAATAATGATAATGATGACTACAATCATCTAAAGATTATTTTATCATTAAATAAGGAGCTACAGGAAATTGAGATTATCAGCAAAGCTTATGGGGCTCATTATTCGAGAATAAACACAATTCTTACAAGTGAAATTACCGGAACTGAATTAAGAAAAGCAGCTTGTTGTAATCTTTCAGAAAGTTTTGAAACAAATGCTTCGGTTGATGTTTCGTTTAGTGATGCTATTTCAGGAGCTAAACAAATAAAATTACTTGGATTAGCTGGAATGTACAACCAGGTTTTAATTGAAAATCTCCCAAATTTGAGAGGTCTTGCAACTTCTTACGGGCTTGGTTATATTCCGGGAAACTGGATGGAATCCATTCAGATTTCGAAAGGAACATCTTCGGTAAAAAATGGTTTTGAATCAATATCGGGTCAGATAAATGTAGAATTTAAAAAACCTGATTCGGATGAGAAATTTTTCTTTAATGTTTACACAAATAATTTTGGCAAACTTGAAGGAAATATAAATTCTGCATTTAAGGTTAACGACAACTGGAGTACTATTTTTCTAATTCATGGTGAGAATCTTCAAAACAAAACAGACAATAATCAAGATGATTTTCTTGACATTCCTTTGATAAAGCAATTTAATGTATTAAACCGGTGGAAATATACCGGCAATAAAAACATCAAAGGGCAATTTGGAATTAAAATTCTTGAAGAGAAAAGAAGTGGAGGAGAAATGAATTTTGAGAATTTTAGGGATACTCAAAATTTCGATTATTACGGTTTTAATATTAACACAAAACGCTATGAATTTTTTACAAAATCAGCTTATCTTTTTGATCGCCCTCTTACTAATATTGCTTTAATCCAGTCATTTATTCATCATCGCCAAAATTCATTTTTCGGTTTGAATAATTATGATGGAATTGAAGATAATTATTATGCTAATCTGATGTTCCAATCATATATCGGAAACACAAATCATACTTTTACAACAGGCCTGAGTTATATTTACGACAATTATGACGAATCATTAAACGACAGTTTATTCTCAAGATTAGAAAGTATTTCGGGAGCATTCTTTGAATACACTTACAAAAATCATGATAAACTTACTGTAATCTTAAGTATGAGGTCTGATTTTCATAATATTTATGGTACGTTTTTTACACCACGTTTTCATTTTAAATATGATTTGAATAAAAGCACGATTCTTAGAGGGTCGGCAGGAAAAGGATACAGAACTCCAAATATTATTGCTGATAATTTCTATCTTTTGGCAAGCTCCAGAAAACTCAACATCAGTAATAATATAAAGATGGAAGAAGCATGGAACTACGGAATAAACCTAACAAAGTATTTTAAAATCTCATCACGTGACTTAACTATTAACCTTGAGTTTTATCGCACCTCTTTTGTCAATCAGGTTATTATCGACCGTGATCAAGATACCAGGAATATTTATATTTATAACCTTGACGGGAAATCTTATTCAAATTCGTATCAGATTGAAGCTAGTTATGAGCTTTTTAAAGGTTTCGATATTTTGGCAGCAATACGATACAATGATGTAAAAATGACTATTAATAATGAACTCCTCCAAAAACCTTTGGTGAATAAATACAAAGGTTTGATCAATTTGTCATATGCAACAAATCTAAATAAATGGCAATTTGATTTCACAACTCAATTTAACGGTGACAGCAGAATTCCATCAACAGAAGGGAATCCTGAAGCGTATCGCAGATACACAGAATCACCGGCTTATACGATAATCAATGCTCAAATAACAAGATATTTCAGGAAATGGGAAATTTATATTGGTGGCGAAAATCTTACAAATTTCAAGCAAGATAATCCCATCATTGCTGCAGATAACCCTTTCGGAGAATATTTTGATTCCTCGTTGGTCTGGGGACCAATAATTGGCAGAAAAATATATGCAGGAATTCGATTAAGAATAAATTAAATAACAATTAACTATAATTAAATATTAACAAATTAAATTTTAAAATTATGAAAACAACAAACAAAATTTTCTCAGTAATGGCCATTGTTTTATTTATGGTCACAGCAGTTAACACAAACTCTTTTGCTCAAGAAGCAAAAAAATATGATGAATGTAAAATCAAAGTTGAAGCTAATTGCAATAGTTGCAAAGCCAAAATTGAAAAAAATATGGCTTTCGAAAAAGGTATCAAAGATGTAAATGTTGACCTTGAAACTAAAGTTGCAACTTTAAAATTCAAGACTGAAAAAACCAGTCCTGAAAAATTACTCGCAGCAGTTCAAAAATTGGGTTACAAAGCTAAATTAGTAAAGTCTGATACTAAAGTAAAATCTGACTTAAATAAATGTAACGACCCTGCTCCTTGCAAAACAACAAAATGCAAAAGCAAGAAAAGCGGTTGCTGTTCAGGCAAAAGCAAATAGTTTTTAAAAACAATTTTAAATAAAAAAATGACCAGAGATTTTGGAATTATTTCCATCTAATCTGGTCATTTTTATTTTATGAAATCAGTGAGACTTTAATTTTGTGAAGCAAAATTATTTAGTCGAACTGATCCCGAGTGTAACCGAGGGATCTCAGGGGTTATACCTGCCTGCCAGCAGACAGGTTTCCCAACGCTTGCGGCGGGAAGCTTCATTATTTTAAATTTTTACTAATACAAACCTTTAACTCTAGGCTTTCCCGCAACAAAATCCTTCAAATAAAATGGTTCAAAATATGCTACATTTTCGAAATCACTTTTATTAAATTTAAAATTTACTACCTCTAACATATATTTAGCTGAGGGGAAAAAATCATCAAGAAATTCAACATTATTTTTTTGTCCCAAAACAACTTTGCATTTTTCAGCTCCATCACCGAAAAAAAACATCTTTTTTGTTTTCAGAATTTCATCAAAAGAATTCTCATCAATAATTTCTGCCATTACTTTCCGAACCTCATTTCCATTAATATCATATAAAGCTGAATAAACTTCCATTCGACGGGCATCAATCATCGGGCACAACAAAACATCATTATCATTATTTTCAGAAATTATTTTGGATGCTCCTAAGACCATCGAATGTAATGTCCCAACAGAAATAAGCGGAATATCCAGAGCATAACAAAAACCTTTTGCAGTTGAAACTCCAATCCGCAAACCCGTATATGAGCCGGGACCTTTACTTATGGCAATTGCATCCAAGTTCGAAAATTCCAGATTATTTTCACGGAGCATTTCATCAATCATCAAAGTAACAAACTTTGAGTGTGAATTTGCTTTTTTGCTTTCTTTTAGCGAGATTACTTTTTTATCAGTAATTAATGCTACCGAGCAAACCTGAGTTGCTGTTTCTATGCAGAGAATGTTTGGCATTAATCATCTGAACTAAACAATTTCTTTTTGTCAACTACTTCAACATCATCATTGTTTTTCAGTCCTTTTGAAACTGCTCTGTATGGAGCAACAATAATTTCCTGCCCTTCGGTTAATCCCTCGGTTATTTGGATATACATATTATTTTGGATGCCGGTTTTTACTTCCTGCATAACAGCTTTTTTATCAACATAAAGGAAAACATACTCTCTAACTTCCTTGTCTTTCTTTATTTTTTCATCTTTTTTAACTCTTTCTTCTTCTCTTTCTTCGAGTATGGATTTTTGCTTTCCGGAAGTATCAGCCCTTGTTGTAACTGCCTGAATAGGTACAGTTAATATTTGATATGCTGTCTCAGTTTGAATATCAACAGTTGCCGACATTCCCGGTCTGAAAGGTGATTGATTTGGCTTATCTTCAGGAATTAAATCAAAATACGAATCACGAAGAATTAAAATTTTTACATCGAAGTTTGTTACCTGGTCGGCACTCACACCAATAGTATTGGCTGAAGTAGCAATTTCAGTAACAATTCCTTTGAATTTTTTATTCAAATAAGCATCAACTTCAATAATTGAAGTATCATTCATATTAACTCTTACAATATCATTTTCATTAACCTCAACATTGACTTCCATATTTCTTAAATCGGCAATACGCATAATTTCGGTACCACTAGAAAACTGAGAAGCTCCGGTAACACGCTCACCAACTTCAATATTTAATTTTGAAACAGTTCCGTCGTTTGGAGCATAAATACTTGTTCGGTTTAAATTTTCTCTTGCTTCTTTTAATGAAGCCATCGAACTGCTTACTAAAAAATTAGCTGCTTTTACACTTTCTTTGGCTGCTTCAACTTCAGCTTCAGCAACTGCAAATTGCGCTCGAGCTGCATCGAAATCAGCTGCAGAAATTACATTTTGTTCCCAAAGTTTTTTGTTTCTATCAAAAGATAATCTGGCATTTTCAAACTGAGCTTTTACCTGAGCAAGACGAGCTTTTGCATTAGCTTTATTTGCTTTTTGCGAGTTAAGTGCGGCTTCAGTTTTTTCAAGATTCGACTCATAAAATTCAGGGTCGATCTTGGCAAGCAATTTACCTTTTTTTACTTCCTCACCTTCTTTCACATATAACTCAACAACCTCACCAGAAATATACGGGCTTATTTTTACATCAACTTCAGGTTGAATTTTTCCGTTTGCAGAAACAGATTCTACAATTGTACGCTTTTCAGCTAACTCTGTGCTTACTTTTTTATAATGAGAGTTTTTCTTTTTATTTACTGCTACTATTATTAAAACCACAATTAACAAACCTACAATGATAAAAAACCATTTTTTGTTTTTCGATTTTTTCTTTGTTGAATTTTTCTTCATCTGTATATTTTTTTTCCTGAATTATTATGATTTGCAAAAATACATATTTCCCTTATATTATAAGCGCTTAAAGTTTTTAGTGCCTAAAATACCTAAAGTTATGACCTCCTTACAATTAAAGTAAAAATCGCTAGTTTTTTATCTTCAATAACTTCTGTTCGTTTTAAGTACTTCTTTACAAAAACTATTTATATTCATCAATTGATAATGGTTTACTCATATAAAAGTCGAGTATTTTTGCTTTAAAAATATAATTGTACTTAGCAGAAAGAAGTTCTGATTCAGCTCTGGTTAATTGCTGTTTTGCAACATTATAATCAATTGAATTTACCATCCCAACATTAAATTTTTTCTCCATATACATAAATGCTTCTGAAAACGAAAGGAGTGATTTTTTTGTTGCATTATAAGATTTATAGGCTGCAACAGCATCAGCAAAAGCTTGTTCAACCTTTTTTCTGACTTGATTTTTTTGAAGTTGTAAATTGTATTGAGAGTTTTCAATTCCCATTCTTGCCTGACTTACATACGTAGAAACCTGGTAACCATTAAAAATTGGTATTGATAATGAAATGGACATTGTCTTGTTTTGATTATCTGAAAACTGTTCTTCGAAAGGAATAACATCACCATAAGTTTGAGTCGGAATGTCAAAATATCTTTTCTGATCAGAATAATTTGTTCCCCATCCGGCTCTTAAGGATAAACTTGGACTCCTGCTACCTTTAGCAATTGCAAGACTTCTTTCAGAGCTTTTTAATCTATATTCGGCACTTTTAATTTCAGGAAGATTCGTTAGTGCATATCTATATATTTGCATTGATGGAATTATTTCCGGCTCTTTTTTGATTTTAAGCTGTGGCTTGTAAATCACAAAACTATCAGACGCTTCAAGATCAAGAATTTGTTGAAGATCGAGATATGCAAGATTCAATTGATTTTTAGCATTTATTAAATTAAGTTCTTCTGCTGCCCCCTGCGACTGTATATCAAGTAAACTACCTCTTGCAAGAGTTCCAGCTTCAACCATTTTTCTGGTTCTGTCGATTTGTAATTTTGTAATCTCAACTGATTCGCTGGAAGTTGCAACAAGCTCATGAGAAAATAAAATCTGTAAATATGCAGCAGCAATCATCAAAGAAATATCATCTCTCATTTTGTCTGAATCAAATTTACTTGCGAGATATTCATACTGGTTCTTTTTTATTTGATTTAAATTTTGCAATCCGTTAAAAATTGTAACATTACCATTTACTGAAAAATAATTCTGTGTAGTTTGCTGGTTTGTATATTCGTAGGTTGCCATATCTATCGACCTACCCCATCCATAATTTTGACTTGCACTTCCATTTAAGGATGGAAGTAAATTTAATTTACTTTGCAAAAGAGTTGCTTTATTAGATGCTGAGGATAATTCGCTTTGCTTTATCTGAATATTATTATCCAAAGCATAATTAATACAATCCTTTAATGTCCATATTTCTGATTGTGAGATTCCATGAATACCCAAAGATATAAGACCAAAAACTAAAACTACTACTTTCAAATTTTTAAATTTTTTCATTTTGCTCATTTTGTTCATTTTATTATTAAAAAAATATTATACAAATTTTATTAATTCAAAACAAATTGCTAAAAATATGCCATTTTTGTATTTCGTTAATTTTAAACTTTTTATATGAATAATACGATTTGCTTTTGAATAAAAGTGTACGATTAAAAACAAATATGTTCAGTATTGAACAACGAAAAATCCAATTAAAAAAATAAACTTATTTTATTTTAAAATTTTGGATAAATTTACAAAATAATTACATATAAAAATTAACGAAAATGAAACATTTTAAGTATTTGCTTACAATATTTTTAATTTTAATTGTTAGTACTTTAACTGCACAAAAATATAATTTTAATTCATCTTTCATTGGTGATACAATTGATGCTGTTCATTATGATATTTATCTTGAAGAAATTGATTTTTCAGCTAAAACAATTCAGGCTTACACCAAAGTTCAATTAACTCCTTTAGTAGACAATCTAAACTCAATTACCTTAGAATTGATTGATTTAACGGTAGATGAAGTTTTTATTAATGATATTGAAATTACCACATTTACTCATGAAGATGGTTTTATTCATATTCCTCTTTTAAACCCGGTAAATACAAACGACACATTAATTGCCGAGATTCATTATTTCGGACAACCTTTTTGTGAAAATTGGGGAGGATTTCATTTTTCAGGAGATTATGCTTTTAACCTTGGAGTAGGCTTTGATTCTGATCCTCACAATTTAGGAAAATCATGGTTTCCATGTGTTGATGATTTTACCGATCGGGCAACATACGATTGCTTTGTAACTGTTGTTGATACCCAGAAAGCAATCTGTGGAGGCACACTTATCGAAACTATTGATAATGGGAATAACACATTGACTTTTCACTGGCAAATTCCTCAGACAATTCCAACCTATCTTGCTTCGGTGGCTGTTGGAGAATATGAAGTAGTTAATGATACTTTCAATGGAATAAATGGAGATATCCCCATAAGTATTTATGTCAGACCATTTATTACAGGAAATGTACCTGGCTCTTTTATTCATTTAAAAGAAATCATGAATAATTTCGAATCATATTTTGGTCCTTATCCCTGGGACAGAATCGGGTATGTTGAAACATCAAAAGGAGCTATGGAACACGCCACAAGTATTGCTTATCCTTATGGTTGTATTAATGGAGGCTTAAGCTACGAATGGCTTTACACACATGAGCTTTCGCATATGTGGTTTGGAGATAAAGTTACTTGTTCTACTGCCGGTGATATGTGGCTCAACGAAGGATGGGCAGTATTTTGGGAAATGTACTATCGTAACGACCTTTACGGTGAAGACGTTTTCAAAGAACTTTTACATGAAAAACATGCTGATGTTCTTCAGTTTTGTCATACTTCTTCCGGCGATGGAAGTTATATGCCTCTTTATAATGTTCCAACTCAATATACTTACGGTGAAACAGTTTATGATAAAGGTTCAACGGTTGTTCAAACCATGCGTGCTTATCTTGGCGATTCTTTATTTTTTGATGCAGTAAAAGGATATCTTGAAGAGTTTGCTTACAACTCCGCTTCATCTTTTGACATGCGTGATTTTTTTACAAATCGTACAGGAATTGATATGACAGATTTTTTTGATGCCTGGGTTTTTACTGCCGGAACACCTCATTTTTCTATTGATTCTTTTGCGATCCAGCAAAACGGAGCTAATTTTGATGTTGATATTTACAGTAAACAAAGATATAAAGGAGTTGATTACCTTGCAAATTCAAATATTTTTGAAGTTGATTATATTGATGAAGACTGGAATATTTTTTCAGACACAATTCACTTTTCAGGAAAAACAGGACATTCAATAAAACATCTTTCCTTTGAACCAAAATATGTTTTTACTGACTTATATGGAAATTTTTGTGACGCAACAACTGATAATTATCAAATTATTAATACTGCCGGTGAATATAATTTTACAAAAACATTTTGCTTGTTGAATTTTGAAGAAATAACAGATTCGGCATTTGTTCGTGTAACACATAATTGGGTAGCACCCGATAGTTTAAAAACTCCAATTGCCGGTTTAACATTATCCGATTATCGCTACTGGAAAATTGAAGGTCTTTTCCCTGAAAACTTTTCTGTAAAAGCACGTTTTTTCTACAGCAAATCATCTCAACTTGATAATACACTTCTTGTTAATCCAGAAGATTCGATAGTTATACTTTACAGACAAAATACATCTGAAGACTGGCAGGGAATTGATTTTGAAAGAATTGGAAATGTATCTTTTGGGTATATTTATGTTGAAAATGCAGAGCCGGGAGAATACACTCTTGCGGTTTGGGATACTCAATATGTTGGTGAAAACGAAATAAGCAAAAATGAGTTTACCTTTGAAGCCTTTCCTAATCCTTCTAACGAGAATTTTACATTTATTTTTTATGCCGAAGAAAATTCGATACTTAAGATTTATAACTCTTCATCAAAACTTGTAAAATCTTTCAACACAAAAAAAGGAGAAAATATAATAAGATGGGTTCCTTCAGACATAGCACACGGAACATACTTTGTTCAATTGGTTTCTAATAAAAAAAATCAAATAAATAAAAAGTTGCTCTATCTGAAATGATTAAATGATTAAATGCGTGAATGATTAAATCATTTGTTACCTTTCAGCATACTGATCAGTTAACTTCATCTAAAAGAAAATGAATTATATAGAAAATTTAATAAGCATACTTGAGGAAAATGCCAATCCCCAAAAGGCTGCTCCAATGAAAAAATACATGAAGGAAAAATTCGAGTATTTTGGAATTATGGCAGAACCACGAAAGGAATTGTTTAAAAACTTTATCTCTGAAAACGGAATCCCCAAAGAAGAAAATCTCAATAAAATTGTACACCAATGCTGGGAATGCCCTCAACGGGAAGTTCAATATTTTGGAATGGAATTAGTTAATAAACATATAAAAAAATCAGTAAAAGAAATAATTGAACTGCTCGAATTTATGATAATAACCAAATCGTGGTGGGATACAATTGACTATATTGCAGCAAACTCTGTGGGAACATTTTTCAAAAGATTTCCGGAAATGATAATTCCTTATACCGAAAAATGGATGAGTTCAGGCAATATGTGGCTTCAAAGAAGTGCAATTTTATTTCAACTCAAGTATAAAGAAAAAACCGATTCTAAATTATTATTCAAATATTCAAAACAGTTATCTGTATCAAAAGAATTTTTTATCAGAAAAGCAATTGGATGGGCACTTCGTGAATATTCAAAAACTAATCCTGAGGAAATAATTAAATTTGTTTCGGAAAATGAACTTTCTCCTTTGAGTAAAAGAGAAGCACTGAGGAAAATTAAAAAAAACTAAGCAAAACCAATATCTGATTCTTTTATTTTTATCCACGCATCATCATTTTTGGATATTTTTAATGTTTTTTTTGTATCTTTTTTATTCCTATTATACGATTTATTTACCTTAACATAATGAGAAAACGCAGCTTTGCGTGGTGAAAAAATAATAACAATTACACCAATTATCGGAGTAAGAAATAAACTGATAAGAAAAGTGTTAATAAAACCAATATATCTTTTTTTTCCCTCAAAAGAAAGCAAAAGCACAAGGAATAAATAAAAAGATAAAATTGAAATTATTAAATAATACATGGTTTAATTTATTTTAATCTTTAATTTGCAAAGTTTGTGCCACTCTTTATATCTCTTTGTATTCTTGTTTATTAAAAAACTTGCTCAATAAACTAAATAATTAAACCTCTGAAATCGGAGAGTGATCATATTTAAAATAATAAGAATAAATTTTCACTCAATCTCAATTTCTTCTCACGTCAGGAGTAAATACTGTGCAATTTTTAACATTGCCTGAAAAATTTTGTTTTGAATAAAAAAAATTGTAAATATACTTACTAAAACTGGGTTAATATTTATAATTTTCGAATATGAGAACTTGCTTTTTGTTGAAATTAATAATTGCAATAATAAAGATAACTACAGAAACTATAACTGGAATCATTTTAATACGAAAATCATAAATAGGATTTACTACAAATGCGATATAGAAAAAAAACAAAATCGTTCCTATTGTAGATGTCGTGCCTTTAAACCACAAATCAGAAGTTTTTTTCTCTTTTGGAAAATATAGGCTGATAAAAACAGAAGAAAGCATAAATGAAAAAAATAGAATAGAATAATTAAGTAAGTAATTTAGCTCAAAAACAATAAAAGCAGGTAGGCTTAAAACCAAGTCTATTAATGAAGAAATAAGTATTATTAACAAATTAATACCAACAATTTTGAAATCATTCAATACTAAATAAAGATTTTTATTTATTCTATAATTAAGTATATAAAAATTATTATGAAAATAAGTGAAAAGGAAAATCGGTGATAATACAACCATTAGTGCTAAGGGACTAATAAATATTTTACCAGTAATATTATAATATATGCTGAAGGTCAGAATAAAACCAATCTTAACTATAAAATAAAGGAAAAACAAACTTTTATATTCATATAAACCATAAAATAAAACCCAACTAATACTCTTACCAACATTTCTCTTTTCAGCAATCCTTTTTAATACAAAGTAATCATATCTGAATTTTTTGAATCGGGTAAAATATATAACAAGTTGAAATACCAATAACAATATCTGGATAAACAACAGAGAATGTGCTAAATACAAATATAAATGAGCTACAAAAATTAAGATTGTTAAAACAAATAGATTTATTGATTTTACGTTTATTTTCCAAATTAAATAATGTATAAAGAATTTTAAGACGGCAACATTGACTAACAGAAAAATTATTTCTAATATTTCTAAAAAACTAAAATCAAAAATTAGAAATAGCTCAATTAGAATTGTAAGTGCAATTACATAAACATAACGAAAAAACTCATTAAAAAGTGATATACCAGCATTCTTAATATTAGAAACAGGATACAATTTGGACAAGAGTATAACATTAAACTTATACCTAAACAAAAAGTCGCTAATCAATACAATCATTATAGGGAAAACACTAATATACAATCTAATATTGATATCGGGAAAAGACGGATCATCTGATATAAATTGAATTGCGTATAAATTAAAGAAAACAAATAATAAAATAAAAAAATAACCAACTAACTTAATTGGTTGATTTTTTATCTGATCTAATTTCAATTTTATAATAAACCCAAACATAATTTAATTATAAAGATATTATTTTATCGGAGTAATTGTTTATGAAATCTTTGTTGTGCGTAGCAACAATAATTGCTTTCTGTTCTTTTTTTAAAAATACCAGATAATCTTTAAGAATTGTTGAAAAATCAGCATCTAAACTATTAAATGGTTCATCTAAAACAATAACAACAGGATTGTGGATAAATATACCAAAAATCTCAGTAATTTTTCTGTATCCCGTAGAATATGTAGTAATGTATTTAAAAAATACTTCGGGTTTAATACCAAATTGATCAATTAAATTTTTAAGTCTATTTTTAAACTTGGCTTTAGGAATGTTATAAATCTTTCTAATAAAATTAAAATAATCAAATCCTGTTAAAGTTTCAATTATTAATTCATTATTTCCCGCATACCCAATATACTTTTTCGCTATTTTAAAGGGTAAATTATTATTATCTTTTACATATATAACCTTACCACTATCTTGCTGAACAAGACCAACAATAATTCTTAAAAGAGTTGACTTGCCTGATGCGTTTTTACCTGTAACAGTAACAATAGAAGAATCTCGTATTTTAAAATTCAAATCATTGAACATTTTTTTACCGGAATATGATTTTGAAATATTTTGAAGAATAATATTCATTTTTTTTATTGTTAAAATTGGCATGAAGTTCTATGTAATTTAAATAATGTGCAAAAGATAAAACTTCATGCCGTAATTGTTTTTTCCAAAAATAATCAAATTATTCTATTGCTTGATAATAGACATCTAAGGCAGATACACCCAGATAACCACATGAACCTCCAAAAAGACCCCCAATACAATCTGCTCCAAGGGTTTGCCACCAATTAATGGGTCCTTTAGATAAACTGTTTATAACATTTTTTGGAGTACCATCAGTATTAAACCAATACTCAAAACTTGATTTTGCAACTGAAACATGTCTTGCCAGTAATTCTATTTCTGATGTTGATAAAATTCTGGAAGCTTTTGAATGTACAGAATCTAAATAAGCATAATAATTAACTTGGCTAAATGGGGAGTCAATTCCTTTATAAGTATAAGTTAATATATCAATTAAATATCTTTTAAATTCAATAGAAATGCTTATCTTATTATTATTATATAAATAATTTATCCAAGATATTCCATCACTGGAAGAAACTAAATATTTTAACTCAGAAGATAAGTTCTCAGATATATAACCTTTTGATTTAAAGAATTCCTTTTGTAAAACATTAATATCATAAAAAATTGAATCAATATTACAGGAGGAAGGATTATACCTTTCTATAATATAATCCAAACCCTCATTGTGAATTATTCCTACTGAATCACTTCCAATTTCAATAGATTATCAAAACTATTATCATTACTAATGATATTTTTATCTTTATTACGTTAAGTATATGAAAAGTAAGCGATTTCGAAAGACAAATCTTTCAACTTACAATAAAGTTCAAACAGGCTACAAACCCTGATTCTACTACTATTTCGCTTATTTTTTATATACATTGTTATGGGCTTTTTTTATTTTTCAGATGATAACCTAATCCAATACTTATTATATATCCAAATTCCCAGTTACCTGAACCAACAATACTTTTGTCAATATTGTGGAATGTAACTATCCCAACACCTATTTTTTGATATAGGAAGAACCTATTTGCAATCTTGGCTATTATTCCTAAACCGATATTATGTTCAAGTGCGATAGTTGGTCCAAAAAACTCCAAATATTGCTTATAGAGTACATCTCCATTTATATCGTAGTCATACGGAAGATACATAAGATTTCTAGTGTGAGAATTCGTAAATTGAAAATCATAAAATGCAAAGGGTTTTAACGATGAAGGTTTCAATATAAAATTATATTGATATCCAATGCTAAAACCAAAGTGCTCTTGCCAATCTGTTGCATAAAACCTTTTTCTAAATACATTGTTTTGATTGTCATGAACTATCTTATTAATATTATATTTTGCACCGAATAAAAAGGAGTGTTTTTTCAAATCCTTTTTCAGGGTCAGGCTTACGTTTCGTCCAATATCAATAGAATTAAACGAAGCAATTATGTCAAGTTGCGAAAATGCCGTTTGACCTATAACAACAAAAAGCAGGGTGAAAAGTATTTTTCTCATATACAACAAGTTATAAGCATGGAGCAAATTGCCCCATGCTATATTATGAACCTTCATTTATATTTCAACCCTCCATAACCTGAACTTTGATTTCCAGGAATTGTTCCAATATGCCCAACTTGCCATAATCCAGTTGAAACGTGTATAATATAGTTCCAAAGTTGAAGGTATCCATGCATACCATTCTCCATCATATTTTCGACGACCCACAAGATGAATAGTTGTGCCATTGGCAGTGGCCGAACCCAATGATTTATCAGACCTATTCCAATCTCTTTCATAAGTATTCCAAAAAACTCTATTTGTTGAATATGGTGTCCAGTTAGATGCGTGGTGAGACCATTTGTAAAGTAAATCACCAATATCGTCTCTATCAACTTTTGCTATTTCTTTCCAACCAGATGAACTGTAAATCCAATGTACAACTCCATTAGGAGCGATGCGATATGCTTGTACACAATACTCTGACTTCCCACCTGCCCACGACTCATATCCATATCCACTTTCAATGCTATATTCATATGAGGAGAAAGAAGTTGTTGTTTTAAGATTTCCATCAGGTGGCAATATCTTAACTGTATTCTTCTTTACATTTGGTGATGCATTGTCAAATAAGAATAAAGGATTTGTGGTTTTAAGCGAAGTTTCCTCACTAAGCAAAATTTCCTTTAAATCTCCATCTTTTGTGTAATACCACGCAATAATATTATCCTCAATGCTTTCATCGTTTCTACAATCAACCTCGATATTTGGTGAAATAATAGGTTGTTTTATAATATCAATATTATCAAGATTAGGAATAAAAATAGCAGGTACATATTTCTCAATTTCTGCTGTCTTTGGAAATTTAGGATTTGGATTAACTGGCTGATGAGTTAGGTTACTTGCTAATGAACTTAATGACAAACCTTTGCTAGACAATTTATTATTGATTGCTCTGTAATATTCAGGAGCAACTTTTTCTAATTCTAATAAATTTGCTGTCTGATTTTCTGATTTTTTAGCCAATTCAATTACTATATTATTGAAATTAGCATCTTTTATTAATTCCCTTGTTGCTAAACTTAATTCATAGAGATAATTGTTTATCTTCTCATCATCTCTGTCTTCTGGATTTATAAGAAGTTTCTCTATGTTTTGTTTATTTTCAAGAATTGGAATATTATCCAAACTATAATCAGAAACTTGAACAGATTTTAGTGTTTGGTTCATTGTATCGTCAGGTTCAAGAGACATTTCCTTATTGCAAGAACTCAATAGGAATATTGTAATTCCTACTAAACTTAAATATTTAATTTTATTAATTTTATACATATTTTAAATTTATAATTAATTTAATTTTCGCTTACTCTTTCGATTTTTAGCACTTTTTTCGGTTACTCTCTTTTTTTATGTCGATTTTCGCTTTCACATTCTCGACGGGTGGTCAGCCCTTTTTAAACCGCTATTTTTTTTAAATTGCCCATAACAACCAAATAATATAATTGAAGTCAAAAAAATAATTAAAAAGTTTTTCATTTTTCAAAATTTTATTAATTATACAATCTCCTATTTTTCTTACACGACTAGTAAAACAAACCGTGCAGACTTTGGCAAAGTCTGAATATGTTTTGCTGATTTTAAACCTTTTTGCCAAAAAGGTTATTATATTATTTTTTGCTGCTCTGAAACAACCGGCATTATTCAGAACAGCTAATAATGTTAAAATTATTTTTAC
>Ga0307992_1000659_pt1 | contig 21367 bp, 20 predicted proteins | sample EllFjometagen133_FD_203162 | JGI IMG/M metagenome (GOLD analysis project Ga0307992, IMG submission 203162) | Marine microbial communities from Ellis Fjord, Antarctic Ocean - #133 | ecosystem: Environmental > Aquatic > Marine > Unclassified | place: Southern Ocean | collected 2014-10-08
CATAGGTAAAAATAGGCCATAGAAAATGCTTTCAAATTTACATAAGAAAGCATTATAATGTTCTATTAGTGTTTTATAAATGTTATTAATCTTTTCGCTCTTTATTTATAAATAATTCATATTTTTCTGGTTTATACTTTTTAAGTACCCTTAACACTCTTAGTGTATTCCATTTACTACCTAATTTGTCTTCTTCCATAGAAAAGTATAACTTCCCTGAAAACTTGGAATATGCCTTAACATAGCCATTTTTGTTTCTTTTTAAAATGACATTAAGAGCGGCTTCCATTCTTTTATCATAAGGTTTATCCACTCTTCGAAAATAGTCTAATGCTCTCAGTATTTCATAGTGCCACCTAAACGGATATGGGTATCTTAAAAATTGGTCATTAATTACTTTTTTTGTTCTTTCGGATTTAAATAGTTCTTTCCTAAGAATAAATTCTTCTCCTTTTGGTATAGCTTCTTTTATTTCGTCTACTCTATATATGTATCCACTTTTTACATATTGTTCAAAAGCTTCTAGGACACTAATTGTTGTATGCAAGGAACTGTGTTTGTGACCCAGTTGCCAAGAACAATTCCAACCTCCATCAAGATATTGCTTATCTAGAATATAATCGATGATTTCAAATATTTTCTTGTTTTGAATATTTGAGTATGTGCACATTTGTACTATCATAGCTGTAACACATATATCTTGCATACGTGTTTTTCTAACCATACCTTTATTAAACCACATATGTTCTAACAAGTATTCAGATGATTTTATATAGTCTTGATTACTATTATAGATACCAAGCCAATAAAGGTCATATAAAGTATAATGCATAGACGTCCATTTTGGACTGTATACTCCTCTACCTATATAGCCTTCAGTATGTTTTTCTTCAAGAAATCTTTTTCCATAACCTTCTTTAGCGATTTGTTTTTGTAATGCCGCTTTTGTGAATTCATCACTATCAAGTATGTCTCTATGAACTTGATATTGTATTGATACATCACTATCAAGTAACCATTCTAATACTGTCATAATTTTACCTCACTAGTTATACGTTTTAAATTATATTAATTTCACTTCACTATCCTTAATACATTTACATTTTATTATATCATAAGCATTTTTCTATAATATGAGAAAATGAAAAAGACAGGTAAAATACCTGTCTTTCTCTAAGAAATCTAGAAATTTATTTGAAGGTTCTATATATCTAGCTAACTTTTCTGATATATAAAAACACCTGCAATCATTACGAATATAGCTAATACTTGTATCCAGTTAATTGGGTTTTGTTCGATACCAAACCAACCAAAGTGCCCTATGATCTTAGCTAGAATCATTTGAGCTACTACAGATAACATAACTGTTAATAACACTCCATTTAAAGATACACTCTTGGTAATAGCTGTAACCACTACTACTCCTAGCGCACCTGATATAATCATATATATATTTATATTTGATGTTAGATTACTAATTTTTCCTTTTACTATGAAAAAAACTAACAATGCTGTTATTAATCCAAATGCATGAATCACCACCGCAGTACCGGTTATACCGATATCTCTACTAACTTTCTCATAAAAAACATTTTGAAAGGCTATTGCAAATCCAGCTACTATTGGGATTAGGATAAATATCATTTTCTTAACCTTCGATATTATATTCAGCTTGGCTTTCATATATATTCCCTTCTGCTATTTTCAATAGAATTATTCTATCTAATAGTTTTATTTTATTTTTGTTTTTCATAATAGCTCCTTTATCTGTTAATTTCTTTATTGTTCTTGTTAGATGTCTATAACTCGTTCCAAGATGATTTGCAATATCTACTAAACTAGGTATAGCAACAATATCATTGTCTTCTTCTACTAGAGATAACAAATAACTAGCAAACCTAGTATCTAATGAATGCATTAGATTAATTGATGTTTGATCACTTGTAAGAAGAATTTTGCTAGAAGTCTGTACTAAAATATTATATAAAAATAAATGATCTGTTTTATATACCTTATCAATATGACTATAAGGAACTTTAATAACCTTAACTTCAGCTTGAGTTTGAACAGAACATGATGCGTTAATCTTTAAGAAATATTCAATATCACCTAACATTGTGAATGAATCATAGATTCTTAAGAGAAATGTCTTCCCATTTTCGTAGTTTCTTAATACTTTGACTTTTCCTGAAACTACAAAATAGAATGAGTTTATCTCATCACCTTCCATAATGATAAATTCTCCATTATGATAAGTCAGAGTATCGTATTCTGTTCTTTTTGTTTTCGTAAGGTAATGTTCATATAAATGATTAACATTATCCTTATAAGAGGATTTTTTCATATAGCGACCTCCATTAAATCCATTATAGTTTAAATTGTACCACATATATAGGACTTATGTCCTATTATTAATAATTTTTATATTTTAAGAATCTTTTAAGGTTAGAAAGTTATACTATTATCGAACACAAAATATATTTAGAAATGGAAGGCTAAATGATTATGAAAAAAGTATTATTTTTTACCTTAATGATGGTAACTGCATTGGGATTAGCAGCTTGTCAAACAACTGAAGAGACAACCGTAACAACCGTAACGGAAGTTAGTTCAAATGTATTATATGTAAACGTCTTAAATAATGAGTCAGGTGATGGCTTAAGTTGGGATACTGCATATCTAACTTTACAAGAAGCTTTAGCGGTAGCTGAATCAGGAAATGATATATGGATAGCTGCTGGTACATATTATCCAGCCGATGAAGATTCATACTTTCAAATGATCGATGATGTTGATGTATACGGTGGTTTTGCTGGTACAGAAACAAGTTTTGATCAAAGAAATTGGGAAACTAATGTAACAATTCTTTCTGGAGATCTTGGCATTGTTGGTGATTCAAGTGATAATTCAAGTCACATAGTCATCGCAGCTAATAGTACACTAGATGGATTTACAATTAGTGATGCAACTAGTTCAAGTGGTATGATGATGCCTCCTATAGATGGCGATGTACCTGAAGGTGATATACCTGACAAATCAACTACCGAAGAGGAAGGTGGAACTGATGTTGGACATAGTAGTCCTGATGAAGTTATGAGCGGTGATGCTACTACTACTGAAAACGGTGCTGCTATCGTAATTTGGGAAGTATCACCAACTATCTCTAACTGTATTCTTGAAAATAATAGTGCTGGTAAAGGTGGCGCAGTTTATGTCGTAGCTACAAGAGACTTAGATTCACTACCAACTTTTATCAATGTTACTTTCGATAGTAATTCAGCTTTTGCAAGAGGTGGCGCTGTATGTTTAGATATGGGTGGAGATGCAATCTTTATTGATTCAGTATTCATTAACAATGAATGTGATGGTAAGGGTGGCGCAGTATATAATGACTTTGGAAGTAGTCCAATGTTTGAAAACTGTTTATTTATAAATAACACAGCTAGTTCTGGAGCTGCTATGGCTAATGATGGCGTATCAAATCCTATAATATCAAATTGTACATTCTATGGTAACGTAGCTACTGAAGCTGGAGCTGCTTTATATAGTGGAACTGGACCATTCAACGCACCTATAGTTATTGATACAATCATCTACGGAAATGTATGTGAATATGATGAAGCATCAATCTATCAATGGAATGAATCATTTACAACTGTATCTTATTCAATCGTTGAAGGTGGCTTTAATGGAGAGTATATATATGATGAAGATCCATTATTCGTAGATACTGAAAACTTAGACTTTAGTTTAAGTTCTGAATCATCTGCATTAACAATGAGCAGTAATTTAGGAAGTATCGGATATGATAATTCTCTTGTAAGCGAAAGAACTGATGCAGATTACGAAGCTTTAGTTGATTATCTTGATAGTATCAATATTCAAGCAGAATCTACTTCAATAGATTTAACTAACCCTCTATCAGGCACGGATGTTTCAGAAGTTGGCACAGTAATTTATGTTACAACTGATGGAACTGGAAATGGCAGCACTTGGACTTTAGCTACAAGTGATTTACAAACAGCTATTGATTTAGCGAATGCAAAATATGTAGAAACTGCTGTTGAAGTAAGTATTTATGTAGCTGCTGGAACTTATTACACAGGTGATGAAAGAAGCGATTCATTCACACTAAGAGAAGGTGTACACCTATATGGTGGTTTTAGTGGAACTGAAACTTCATTTGAAGAAAGAGATTTAACAACTAATGAAACTGTACTAAGTGGAAATATTGGCGATTTAGAAGATGAAACAGATAATAGCTACCATGTATTAATTGGCGCTGATAACTGTATTTTAGATGGATTCACTGTATCTGATGGATATGCAGATGGTGTTGATGGTGAAGTTTATGATAATAAAGGTGGCGGTTTACTAAATTACTTAGCTGGTAATCCAGTAATTCCAACCTATGAACCAACACTTGGTTTTGATATCACTATCACAAATTGTTTATTTGAAAACAATTATGCAGTTGAAGGTGGAGCTATCTATACTTATCATGGTGGTAACCCTGTAATTGAAGATACTGTATTCTCAAACAATAGCGCTGTTTATGGTGGTGCTACAGTTGATAGAGCTGGCGTAAACTCAACATATACAAATGTAACATTTGTGGATAATTACGCTGAGTATAAAGGTGGTGCTGTATTCGTAGATTATGGTTCAATGGCAACATTTGAAGATTGTGAATTTACTTCAAACGAAGCTGGCTCAAATGGTGGCGCTGTTTATGTAATAGACAGAGCGTCTCAATCAGTTTTAAACGAAACTGATTTTGATGAAATCGATGATACTTGGGAATTATTAGAAGATATCTTTTCATCAGTATTAATCATAAATTCAACATTTGAAGATAATGTAGCAGGTAATCAAGGCGGAGCTGTTTACGCTTTTGAAGGAAGTTATGTGAAAGTAGTTACTTCAACCTTTACAGGAAACACAGCTACTAATGGTGCTGGCGCAATTGGCGTATTCTACGGAAGTCATTTAATTCAAGATGATTTATCAGAATTTACTGAAACAAGTGATACGGTAATTAAATAAATATATTAGATAAGGCAGAACCAATTGGTTCTGCCTTAGTTTTTTTCTTTTAAATAATTTACAATTCTCTTTAAACCTTCTTCTAACGTTTCTCTATTTGTAGCTATATTTATTCTGATAAATTTTTTAGCTTTGTTAGAATAGTTTTCCCCAGGATTAATTAAGACTTTTGTTTTCTTTAACATATCCTTTTGGATATTTTCTACATTATCTACATACTTGCTTATATCAACCCACATCAAATACGTGCCTTCTAAGTCGGCTATCCATATATCAGGAAGCTCTTTCTTAAGATATTTAATTAAATATTTACGATTACCATCAAGGTATTCCATTAATTGTTCTAACCAACTATCACCGTATTTATAGGCAGCTATTAATCCACTAACACCAAATACACTAGTTCCAGCCACTTCATGAGTCATTATTAGTTTATTAACCTTATCAAATAATGTCTTATTAGGAATAACCATATTAGCCACACGCAAACCAGCTAAATTAAATGTTTTACTTGGTGATGTACATGTAATACTTATTTCTTTAAATACATCACTTGCAGAAAGAAATGGTATATGTTTATAACCTTTAAATACAAGATCTCTATGTATTTCATCAGAAATAACTATAACGTTATGTTTTAAACAGATATCTCCAAGTCTTTTTAGTTCTTCAGCTGTCCAACATCTTCCAATTGGATTATGTGGATTACATAATATAAACAGTTTAGTATCTTCTCTACTAGCTAATTCTTCAAAATTCTCGAAGTCGATAACATATTTATCATTTTCCAACAATAAGTCATTGAACAGAATACTAGCTCCATTTTTTTCTATCGACATATGAAAGTGATTATATACAGGCGTTTGAATAATAACGCCATCACCTTTTTCACAAAATGTAGGCACTAAACTACTTAAAGCGGGTATAACGCCAGTTACTCCCTGAATCCACTCTTTTTTAATATTCGTATTAAATCTTTTCTTCCACCAAAGAATCTCAGCTTCATAGTATTCTAAAGGTATCATAGGATAACCAAAAGCTCCTTGATTAGCTCTCATATCTAACGCTTCTGTAATTTCATCTGATATTCTAAAGTCCATATCAGCAACCCATAAAGGTATAAAATCTTCTTTGGCTATATTCCATTTATAACTTCCTGTTTTTTTACGGTCTACTATATTATCAAAATTATACTTTTTCATTGTCGTCCTCTCTATTAAAGCTCGGTTTTTTTCATTTTTATTTTTTCTAAAATCATTGATATACCACTGGTAATTATAACACTAATTAAAGCCATTAAACCAAGTTTTCCACCTAGTCCATTAAAAAATTCAATAAAGACATCGTAAATCAAACCTAACACAATTCCTGATAATAAAACAAAATAGATGTTTCTCAGTCTCTTTTTATTTGACATACCAATAAAACTAGCTGAGAAGAACACAACAACATAATCAGAATGATCTGGAATTAGATAGATAAATATAAGCGCAAATATCAAACTTGGTAATGCTGAAGCAAATACAGCTGATACTTTAAAGAAGTGTTTAATATAATAAGTTACTAATACACCGGCTGTCGTTGTTAGTATTAACAAGAACATATTAAAATCAGTTGTTACTGAAATGAATTCATCCGCAAAGATACTATGAACTATTAAAGAAGACATAAAAGCAATAGTTCCTAGTTTTCCTCCATAACCTTTAAATAATGGTTTTGTTAGTATAAATATAAAAGCACAAATTATCGCTAGAACTGAAACTTCTAGAAAGCCAAACAATGATACAGATACCATTCCAGCAAAAGAACCACAGTATATAGCTGTTTCATGATTTCTTATAAAGAAGTAACCCATTAAACCAGTAAAACTAGATGCCAATACAACTGAGACTCCTAAAAAATGATTTAAACTATAAGTTATAAAAACTCCTAATATAACAAATAATCCATCTAAGTTATTGAATCTAATCTTCTTAACTTCTACTGACTCATTGATAAACTGTTGAATGAGTCCAACGCTTAATAAGATAAAAAACAATCCATATACTATATCTAGAACAACTTCTCTTGGTTCAAACAAAACAGTGGTATACGCATAAAACAATGCGAATAATACCACAATAAATCCTAACCACTGTTGGTTGTTAATTATGAAGTTCTCTATCTTATTCTTTTTCATATATTAATAATAGCATATAACTTTCTTGGAAATAACAACTTAAAAGAAAAAACACTTTAATATATAAAAAAAGAACTCATAGTAATTATGAGTTCTACTTGTTTATATTGTTTCCTTTAGAAAAATCTTTCTATAACTAGACGATAAAATGTTTCAACGTCTTTTTCTTTTTTTATAAGTACTATTGTACCATAATATATCCATTCAGCACTTATCCTTAAAGAAACTTCATCAAGGTTAATATTTTTCTCGCTCTCTTTTAGGATTTTAATAAAAATATCTAGGATGTCATTTGTGGTCTTTTCAGACAAACTTTTTTTGTTTTCACATTTAAATACAGTTCCAAATAAATACTCGCCAATTCCACTTCTATCTTTAATATCTTGATCAATTATTCTAAACATTTTTAATGCTTTCTCTTTTGTAGGAATATCTAAATCAGTTATCAAAGAAAGTTTGGCTTTAGTTTTATCCCAACTTTGAATGAATACTTCCTCAAGAAAAGAATCTCTAGAATCAAAATAATTATAGATTGTTCCTAAAGCACAATGAGCGTGTTTAGCTATATTTCTTGAAGTACAAGCGTCTAAGCCTTCTTCTTTAATTATATTTTCAGCTACTTCTATAAGTTTTTCTTTAGTTAATACTTTATTTCTCATGAGACACCCCCTTAATGAGTCATTAAGACATCTATTTTTTTATTTAAGATGAATGGTGCAATTAAACCAATTGATAATAACACTGTTAATAAATCAGCTATAGCTTGAGATACTAAAACGCCATCTACACCCATTATACCAGGCATAATAAGAATCAATGGTATGAAGAATATTCCTTGTCTTGCGACACTTAATATTAAAGCTTCAAAGCCTCTGCCCAATGCTTGATAGAAAACAGATATAGTATTAGAAATACCCATGAAGAGTAAAGCAATTGCATAGTATTTTAATCCTATTAATCCATAGTTCGTAACGGACTCACTTGAATTATATATAGTAAATACAACATTACCAAATACCAAGAATAAAAGACATGATATAGACATTACTATAATTGATACTTTTATCGCATATTTAAATGAATCTACAACTCGATCTTTGTTACCTGCACCATAATTATATCCAGCAACCGGTTGGAATCCTTGACCAAATCCAAATGCAATGTACATAGGAATCATAGTAACCCTAGTTATAATACCGATAGCAGTAACTAAATCAGTTGATATATCACTAGCCGCATTATTTAGGATTCCTATAGAAACACTAACAAGCATTTGTCTTAGGAATGTTGGTATACCTACTTTTAGTATTTCTCTATAGATATCTATTGAAGGTTTAAAGTCTTTTAGACTTATTCGCAATATTGTTTGTTTTCTAAAATAGAATGATAAAAGAATAGCTGTAGAAACTATTTTTGATAAAGTTGTTGCGATTGCGGCTCCCGCAATCCCCCAACCAAACACAAATATGAAGATAGGGTCTAATATAATATTTAGAATTGAACCAATAGCCATTCCAATCATAGAATATTTAGCAGATCCTTCACTTCTCAATAAGTTATTCGTTATCATATTAAGGATTGTAAATGCATATCCTATAACAATATATTGTCCATAATCTTTCGCTAATTCTAATGTGTTAACATCAGCACCGAAAAGATTTAGAATAGGTTCTAATAAAATAAAATTAATTGCTGTAACAATTAAGCCTAAAACAATCCCCGAAAAGAATGAAACTGAAGCTACTTTGTTTGCTTCAATTTTATTGTTTTTCCCAAGAAGTCTTGATATGTAACTACCGCCACCCATTCCAAGTGCTAAACCAATTGCTGATGCTATTAGCATAATTGGCATTACTACTTGTGTTGCCGCAACTTCATATCCTTCTTCAGATATCCAGGAAACAAATATCGAGTCTACTACATTATATATAGCCATGACCAACATTCCAATAATTGCTGGAGCGGCCATTTTATTTATCGCTTTACTTACTTTTTCGTTTTTCATTAAATTTATTCGTTTATCGTTCATTAAGTACCTCCTAATACGTATGTATAATTATATATGAACAACGTTCATTTTACAAGGTTTTTATATAAAAACATTGTTATTTTTTACAACAAATTTATTAGTAAATATTATTTCGTCTTTCTTGTTTTATTACACAATTGATAGTGTTATAATTGAGTTAATAAAGCATATTTTAAAAGGAGTTACTCTATGAAAAACATCGTGATTACAGGCGCTACTTCAGGTATTGGATTAGCTATCGTTAAAGCGCTCGTAGAAAAGGAAGAAAATGTTATAGCTATTGGTATGAATCAAGTAGATTGTGATACTGCATACAATTCATTACAAAGGCCTAAAAGCCTAAGATATATCCCGATTGATTTATCATCCAATCAACAAATAGATAATCAATCAAAACTTATCCTTGAACACTTTGAAGAAAAGATTGATGTACTAATTCATTGTGCCGCAACGGTAAGACAATATTTCATGACAAACAAAGAAGGCTACGAACTCCAATTTCAAGTTAACTATCTAGCTATATTTCATTTGACAAGGAACCTATTAGAAGCTATTAAAAATTCTAAAGGAATGGTTATAGCTACAAGTTCAAGAGTTCATAGAAGAACAAAATTAGACTTTGAAGATTTAATGAATAGAAAAAGATATTTCATCCTAAATGTATATAGAAAAACAAAACTCTGTATTGCTATCTTTATCCATCAATTCAATAGATTATTCATGGATAAAGACTTAATAGGATACGCAGTAGATCCTGGACTTGTTAATACAACCATAGGTGCACAAAATACAACAGGATTCTTTAACAAGTTTTGGCAATTAAGAAGCTGTTTTGGTCAAACACCAAAAGTTGTAGCTACATATTATTTAAAACTAATATATGAAAAAAGAATAACAACCGCTCCATATTACTATAAATATGGAAAACAGTTAAAACCATCTGCTTATTCAAGAAGAGCCGACATCGGAAAATTACTCTGGAAAGCGAGTGAAGAATATGTCAAATAATTTTGTTATGGTCGTTGGTGCTACTGGAGGGTTAGGAAGAGAATACTCTATCCAACTTATTGAAAAAGGATATAATATACTACTTGTTGCTAGAGATAAATCAAATCTTAAAACTTTTAAAGACAGTCTACTTAAAAAATACAAACAAAAAGTGTTAACTTATTCTTGTGATATCACAGATAATCAAGAAGTCATTAACCTCTTCAAGTTTATTGAAGAAAACAATATTAAACTATCTAAACTAATTCATATAGCTGGTATAGAAATTGAAGATTGGTTTAAAGATACATCTCACGACGATATATTAGGATTAGCCAATACAAATGTTATTGGCACAACCAATATAATTCATAGAGCCTTAGAAGTTAAAGGTGAGTCACTAGATATTTTAGTAATGTCTAGTTTAGCTGGTTTCTTCCCAATGCCTATGAAAGCTGTTTATTCAGCTTCTAAGCGATATATAATTGAGCTTGCTAGAACACTGAATTACGAATTAAAAGGCGAATCAACACATATTTTAGCCGTCTGCGCTAATGGAATGCCTACTAGACCGGATATTGTGGAAAAACTTAAATCTCAAGGAGTTTTTGGTAGGCTATCAATTGTCAATATTAGTAAAGTAGTTAGAATCTCATTAAAAAAATTGAATAAGCGTACTACCATCTATGTTCCTGGAAGATTTAATAGAATATTACTTGGATTCAGTAAACTAATTCCAAGAAGTATACTTGTTAAAATACTTGGTAGAAGATGGAAAAAAGCTTGGCAGAAAATTGAAGCAAATAAAAAAGTCAGAAAAATCTGACTTTTTATTTTTTTAGAAATCGTATTTACTCATAATTTCGGATGGTGTTTTTCTCAACAAATTACTAACAGGTAGTAATCCACTAATTAGATTAACTAAATAGATTAAAACTAAACCTGCGAAGAATGAAAGTGCTGAGACATCCATTCCAATAGAAACACTTCCTGATATTTGGCTAATACGGTATATAAGTAAAGATGTAAGAGAATAAGTTACAAGCGATGTTATTGTCGTTATCAATAATATCTCTGTAATAAATATCTTCCTAATATCTCCTTTTGAAACACCAAGAGATCTATAAACACTTATTTCATATATTCTCGATAATAAACTACTTCTAATAATAAAGAAATAACTTACAGCTGAAGCTGCTAGAACAATTATATTAAATGTTATAGCTGATAAACTATCAATTATTTTATTTTGTCTAAAATTAGCTAGAGAAACTTCTAGTGAATCCTCAGGTGTCTCCCCTTGAGTAGTCAGGTATGTCATAGCTGACGTTTTATCATTTGTGAAGAACTGAATTCTTGCTTTTTGACCAGAATGATAAGAATCAAAGTAAGCTTTTTTTGCAGTTTCTAGAGTAATCATCACATTTGGAATTGAACTATCCGTTTTTGTGAAAGTTCCTGATATTTCTATATTAAAATTTGAAAATATTTTTGTATAAGGATCATCTAAATCAATTAAAACATTATCTAATTGAATAAAATGATTATCTTCAACCGTTCCACGTTCCATACTGATAGAATCAGAATATAACTCATAAATTCCATATTCAACGGTCAGCAGTTGGTAGAGTAATGCTTCTTCTGCATAAATAGCTACATTATTATCTTCAATAATTCCTACTACATTAAAATAGTAAAAAGATCCCAAGCTTGTAACTTCATCACAATAGAAATCAAATTCCATTAAGTCTTCATATGTCCTGATACCACTATATTTAATGGTTTCATCCAATAATAAGATATCCGCAGCGGCTTTACTTAACAAAATTTCATTATTTGCATTCGGCGCCTCGCCTAATATTATTTTAGTTGCATCAGCACTACCTATTAGTAGTGGCGTTAAGTATATGTTTGAGTAATTATATTTACTTTGATATGTTAATGGTAAATTAATACTTATGTTAATCGATTCAACGTTGATAAAAAAATCAATGGAATCATCATTAGTATAACCAACTATATCACTATAACTATTCGTTCCTCTTTCAATCGCAACTACCTCTTCAATTGGCCTTGACTGAATTGGTTGAGTAGCTAAAACTACTGAACTAAGAAGAGAAATAGCTACAGCTATAAGAATCGCCCCAACAGCGAAACCTATATAGAATAGTTTTCCAAACTTGGTACTTTTCTTCATTCTAGCAAAAGCCATTTTCATTGAATCTTTAAATGATATAACAGAGTGTTTTGTATTTATTTCTTTCTCATCTACTATTTCACTTAAATCAAAGTTAATTTCTTCTTGCTTAATCTCTTTTTTATCATACTTCATATCTAGAAGTTTAACTTCAGATTCTTGATTAATTATTTGGACTTTATGATTTTTTTGATTGCCTAAATCCAAATAAAAAGTATTGTTTTTTAAGATTAATCTAATATCTAATTTTTCTAATTCTTTAACATCTGTATAAATAGATAGTTTTGTATTACCTGATTCTAAATCAGGTTGTTTGTTTAAATCTTTAAGGTAAATATCTGTTTCGTGTTTTACCCCTTCAAACTCACTTGACTCGTTAATAATATCATCAACTATTTTACCATCAGCTAAACTTATAATTCTATCACTATAGATATTAGCTAAATTTTTCTCATGAGTAACTAAGATAACAAGTTTTGTTTTTGAAATACTCTTGATAATTCTCATGATATCATGCGTATTATTAGAGTCTAAGTTACCCGTAGGTTCATCGGCAATAATAACTTCAGGATTCTTAGCTAAAGCTCTCGCTATAGCGACACGTTGTTGTTGCCCCCCTGAAAGTTGCGATGGTTTGCGTTTCTTATAGTTAAGCATTCCTACTTTGTCTAGTACATATTCAATTCTTGTATCTAATTCTTCTTTATCATAAATACCAATCATATTAAGCGTTAAACTGATATTATCATAAACACTAATATTTGCTAATAAATTATAGTTTTGGAAAACGTATCCAATTCTTTGATTACGGATCTTATCCCAGGTAGTTGAATCATATTTTTTGATTACATCATCATCAAATTGGATTTCTCCACCACCAACTTTATCCAAACCACCTAATACATTAAGTAATGTTGTTTTACCGCTACCTGAAGGTCCTAATAAAACAACTAACCCTTCTTCTAATTGAAGGTTAATATCATTAATAACATGAATTTCATTATTTTTATTCTTGTTAAAGAATTTATCTAAATGTTTAACTTTAATCATATTATCACCTACTCTTCCTTCAATGAAGTGATAACACTTCTGTCAAATATACGTTTGTTAAATCTATTTCCTAACATTACTCCTAATAAAATGAGCATTAAAGCAATTATCATATATCCTATAACATCAAAGTATTTAAGATAATCAGGAATAAAAGTATTTATGTTTTTGTTAATTATAAGTAATAATAGCGTTATTAAGAAGCCTGTAATCATAACCATTACTAATTCTAGTATGGTTATTTTATAAAGGTTCTTCTTACTAGCTCCTATTGATCTGAAAATTAAAAAATCCTTTTTCTTAGCTGTTTGAACGTTCTTAAGCACAACATAACTAATGAAGTAAACAACTACCAGTAAAGCAAGCATTATAGCTCCTAAACCAATCTTACTAATTAGTTGTAATATAGATTCTTCAGAACTTGGGATACTTGAAGGATAGATAACTCTATATCCTAATTCTTCTAATTCAGAAACAACTTTTTTGCCTTCATATAAATCATCAACGATAACCGCCGCTTGTCTACTTTGTTCTATAAAAATCAAATCATAAGTTGCTTGATTCATAGCTAAACTATCATAGTTATCGGTGTTTTCTTTAGTGAAGTTAATTGTATACATTGTAGAATCATAATTAGATGTTTTATGTAATTGCATCTGCGTTGTTAACATCCAGTTAGGATCAGTTACTTCATCATTAACTACCACTCCTGGAATAGAATAAGCTACATAAGATAGTAATTCACTATTTATGCTAATCTCATTGTCAGCTAAACCGTTATCAATTTCGATAGTGTTTATATTTAAATCTAATAGTGAAATAAATATTGATGTATCAGTATCTAAATATTTTAAATTGTATGATACAAATGATTCATAAGAGTAGGCGTTGATATATGCGTTCTTGCTAGCAAAATCACTATTCAAGAAATCTGTATGGTAATAAATTTTTAAACGATAACCCCAACCCCCGCTACCAACAGAAGTTACTCCAACAACAGTAAACTCATATACATCAGCAGCGGAATAATCAAATTCTTCGCCATCATAACTATAAAAAGCATCTTTGGTCACATGGATTGTGTCACCTACTTTGAATTCATCATTCTTAGCCACCACTACTTCATTAGCATTTTCAGGTAATCTTCCTGATTTCAATGTAGTACTGTTTAAAGCTTCTAACGGATAGAAACTACTCGTGTAAAAATCTGTGTAATCATACTCTTCATTATAAAATACCACATATGCGTCTAAATCAAATAGTACATCATCTTTTACAACTTGACGAACGAGATTAATATCTTCTAAAGTTGTAATGTCTGATGGAGTAAATATTGATTCATCTGACTTTACAACCGTTATTCTTTGTTCAAATGGATTTTCTATAAGACCTCCACCATAAGTATAACTTGATTGTGTAGTAGCACTTATATAGGCACCATATGAAAAGAAAAATACTAAGGAAACAAATATAGCAATAATTACTTGGAACACAGTTCTCTTAGGTGTTCTAAGTAGATTCTTAAAACTAATCTTTATCAAATCAAGGAACGACATGTTATATGCAGGTACATCTTTAATATCTTCTACTACTTGTTTTTCCTTTATTTTGTTATCTTCAACAACTTCACCATCAAACAATCTGATTTTGCGGGTAGCAATATCAGATAGTTCTTCATAATTATGTGTAACGACAATTACTAGTTTATCTTTTGAAATTTCTTTTAGTAATCCCATTACTTTTTCCCCTGACTCTTGATCAAGGTTACCAGTAGGTTCATCAGCTACTATTATTGGACAGTCTTTAGCTAGAGCTCTTGCGATAACAGCTCTTTGTTTTTGACCACCACTTAGTTTAGAAGCTTTATGATGTATATGAGTTGATAATCCAACTCTATCTATAAGTTCTAAAGCTCTCTCTTTTCTTGTTTCTTCATCATATCCTTGTATTTGTAATGCAACCATGACATTTTCAAATACACTATATGAGTCAATGATATTATAATTTTGAAAAACAAAGCCAACGTATTGTCTTCTATAGTTTTCCCAATCTTCTATTGAATAATATGATGTTTCTTCGCCGTTTACAAACAGTTCCCCATCTTCATAAGTATCTAAACCACTGATTACGTTAAGTAAAGTGCTTTTCCCACTACCTGACTCACCAGTAATAGCTACAAATTCTCCGATTTTGAACTCAAGATTAATCTTTCTTAATCCCTGAGCGACAACATCATTAGAATGATAATATTTTGATACATTGGTTAATTTTAGCATTTTAATCATCCCTTTCTTCCAATAAATATTATACATTATATTTGTGATTATTTTAAATCATTATAAATATTTTAAACATATGTAATCTCGTTACATATATATAACAAAGCTAGATGTACTTTTATTGGTAAAAACAAACAAAAAGAGTAGATTATTCTACTCTAAATAGTTTTTAGAAATCATACTACTAATTCAACTCCAACAACGCCAGAAACTTCAGCTAGAAGAATACTTTCAATACCATCATATAACGTTACATTAACATAACTACACCCAACGCAGGCTCCTTGTAGTCTTACGAACACTAATCCGTCTTCGTATTTTACAAATTCAATATTTCCACCATCAGCTTGCAATTGCGGTCTTATTCTATCTAATACTTCTTTAATCCTATTTTCTGCATTATCCATAATTTCACTCCTATTTAAATATATATTGTATATACTATTTGAAACAAAATTAGTATATCATAAAGTCATATAATCGCCTTTGAATTTGAATGAATTGTTTTCTATAAAATATCTATTTAATACATTATATATTCCTATAAATATATAGAAATGGCAACATTCTTTGAGGAATGTTGCCATTATTTAATAATTGTATTAAAATGCTTTAATCTGTTCTTTGTTAAGAGCATCTTCAAATATAGGGCAGATTTTCTTTCCTGCTTTGAAAGAACAAATAATCTTCTCATCATATAATATAGTCACACGTTTGAAAACGTCTAAACCATATATTGTTAATTTATCTTTATAAGTTACACCTATTTCACTAAGCTCCAACTCATATAACTTATATTCAAGTTCTCTATTTCTAAATAACTGCATTGGTCTCTTGTACTGATATATCCCTATTTTTCCAGCAACTAGCATTACGCCATAAAATATATATCCCTTAAGAGTAAAAACGGAATATGGTAAAAATGCTTTGATTGATTGATATTCTGGATGTTCTCTTTCTAACTTTAAATATAACTTTTCCATACGTCTATTTAAAGCAATACTTTTTAAATTTCTAATAACCGCACGATGTCTTGAATCTTTAATTGATTCTGTTAAATACAAAGCAATATTTGATTGAAAAGCCATTATATACCATACCTCCTTATACTAACATTATGACACAATCCCACTAAATATAATTTGTGCCTTATAGTATATTATATCAAATATAATAACTTATTTAAATATAATGCTCTACTATTTAACTGAACTAATTAAAATGTAATAGTTTATATCATTAGTCATAACAATGAATTGGCATGAAACATAAGATAATATTTCGTGTTCACGCGAAAACATATTCATATAATTCATAGTATGTAGCACCTTCGATATCATCCCAGTATAAGATCATATCTTTAATATAAAAACCGGTTATTACACCATAGTCTTGTTTTTCTATACACGAAGTCATAAAAACCAGTAAAAACAGAATTAAAAATATTAAACTCTTTTTTCTTAACTCTTTTTCATCTCCATATAATCTATTTAACTTTTCTTATAGCTCTAATCCTATCTGCTGTTGGCGGATGAGAATAATACATCTTCACATAAACAGGATGTGGTGTTAGATTATTAAAGTTTTCTCTCGTTAAAACTTTTAATGATGATTCCATATGTTCTTTACTATAATTAGTCGCCGCATAGTTATCTGCTTGATACTCATGAAGCCTAGATATATAGTTTGTTATTAAACTTATAGGAATGTTTAATGGTGTCATTAATACGGTAAACATTACTAGTGCAAAACCAAAGTTAGATTCACTAAAACCAAATGCTTTAGAGAATACAGGTACTTCAAAAAATAATACTAGAACAGCTATATAAATAGCTATTTGAATAATTGTTTGTAATAACCCACTCCACATATGTTTATGTTTATTATGTCCTATTTCATGAGCTAACACACTAACCACTTCTTCATCAGAACATTTATCTACTAATGTATCATATAAAACCACTTGTTTAAGCTTGCCAAAACCAGAGAAATAAGCATTTAATTTAGATGATCTTTTAGAAGCATCCATAATACTTATTTTATTGACTTCATAACCAACACTTTTAGCAAATTCAACTATTTTAGTTTTTAAACTACTGTCTTCTAGTGGTGTTAGTTTATTAAACATAGGTACAAATACCTTAACGTATAATAAGTTAGTTACAAAAAGTATTGCAGCTAAGAATAAGAAAGCATAAACAAAGAACATTGAGGATACATTACTATATAGGCTAGCTAAACCATATACCAATCCACCACCTAATATTATTGTTAGTAATAAATTCTTTAATTTGTCTTTAACAAATGTCACTTTAGTTGATTTGTTAAAGCCGAATTCTTCTTCTATTGTAAAAATTTGATAATAAGATGTAAAAATACCTATCATATATTGAACTAAGTAATAAAATCCCATGAAGAATAGAACTTGTAATTCATAGTGATTTACTAGGTCAATTGATATTCTATTAATTAAAGGAAAAAATCCTGTAATTAATAGTAGTAAAAATACTAAAGTACTTATCGTATTTGTTACTATACTAAACTTAAAGTTTGCCATATTATATTCATGCCATTTTTGATAAGCTTTTTCATCATAAATGTCATTCACTTCTTCTGGTATAGCAGCATTCCTGTTTTTGTAGTTTAAAATTGATAACCATAAACTAAAACAATAAGATAATACGATTATTGCATAAATAATAATTCTAATAGTTAGTTCCACATTTGTCTCTCTTTCTTTAAACGTAAAGTCTGTTTAATTAATTCCATTTTATTAATCTATCTTTTTCTATATCTAAGATAAAGTTTTTAAGCTTTTCTATTATTGGATTTTCTTCTTTTCTTCTAAATAATCTTATTTTTCGTTTTTCTCTACTTATTCTATAATTCAAGTATTCAACTAAATCCTTTTTTCCAATTTTAATTAAATTAAATACTTTTCTTCTTACCATAAAAATATCAGCACTTGTAAGAAGTACGTTAAACCAAACTAATAATACTAATATAGTTAATGTACTAGCAATATTATCTGGATCAAATGTAAAAAATAAAGCTATTACACATAGTATTGTTATAATAATAAAGTTTAATACTGATGATGGATATATAATATTTAGTCTTTTAGTAAATTCATTCATTTTAGTTTTCCTTTTCAATTATGTTCTTATCTTAATACTTATTATAACATTGAAGATAATCATTATAGAGATAAATATTGTATTTTCTCAAATTCCATCAAATTATTTTGATTAGGTTGAATTTAGATGGTGATTTTCTCAACATTTAAAAAATCAAGGAAATTAATCCTTGATTATATATACTTATCTATTATGATAACTATAATCTATTTATTCTGAGGGTTCCCAAGAAAATATAGGAAAATAAAGCATCGCTTCATCAATTGTAATAATGCCTTCTTCAAGTGCTTCATTTATGTAATACTCCTTGAACCCATTTTTAACTACGTAAAACTGAGATGAAATACATGGAAGATAATATGTGTTTGTTCCATCATTATAAATTGGTTCTAGTGCAGTTGCACAAACCTCATTTTGTTTTTCATATAAATACCAGTTATCAATTTCGCCAATCTTTTTATAACCTCTAATTTACATATTAAAAATACCAGCCAAAATGGCTAAGATTATCACAAATATTGATATTATATATAAAGTTTTTCTTCTTTTCATATAATATTTCCTTCTCACATATATGATAAATCATACCTATAAGTTATGTCAGGACTGTGACAAATAGTAATAAGTTTTGAAGTCCATACATGAAAGTAATGGATTTTCAGTCGTTTCATGCAAGTAAATCAGAAATACTTTGTGAAGAGTCTTTCCATATTAATTAAATATTTATTTTAAGTTCCTCTAAAATTTCCTTCAAGATATCATAAATTATTTCTTTTGATGTTGCACCAATAAATAATTGATGTAACGGAAAGTCAAATACACATTCATTTTTTTCAATTTCTTCATCATTTGTAAATCTTGAATAATGAATATTGAGTGTATATCCCCCGAATTTTGAATTTGTGAAGAACAAATGCAAATTAAAGCCCTCAAACGAATACTCAATATATTTATCAGTTATGATTTCGTTAATCACATCATACTCTAAGCTAAAATCAGAACCTAATCTAGAAAAAGAATCAATTCTCAATACATTTCCTTTCTCCAATTTATCAAATCTAATGAAATTCGCTTCAACTTGAATTTTCAGCTTTGGTATTTGATTGTTATCAATATACTTTTGATATGGAAAAGAAACAGTCCGGTTTGGATTTTTGAAAATTTCTATCATTATTATCGCTTCCTTTAAATTTTTTTTTTATTTACGTAAAAAAAATTTATATTACTTAAAAAACCAGTCTTTTTATGAATAACAAATCATTTCATCCAAAAATATCATAATTAACTTCATTTTGTTTTTTATAGCTTGGGTCCAAAATTTGAGCCTGTATTAACAGTCTTTGAGTCCTAGAATGCTAATAAGACACATAGGTTTTCGGTCGTTTTGTGCAACTAATAAAGCTTAGAAACTTAGGGAACGCTGAAAAATATCTTCATATAAATAAAGGAAAAGTCCATGAGGAGTATTTCTGTATATATTTAATTATTTTATAGCATCCTTTCTCTTTTTAAGCTCCTTTTCAAAATCTGTCAAATCATTATCTTCAGCTACGACACTTGTCGAAGGAGTATTAACTTTTACTGCATTAAAAATAATTTTAGATAATATTATAATTTCGGAATTTATTTGAAAAAGTTCAGAAATATCAATATTTTTTCTTTGTTTCCTAATTGTTGATGCTAATCCATCCAATTCTTTTGCAGGGTTAAAATTACCTTCTATTTGTGGAACATATCTGCAAGTTTTAGGCGTTTTCTTAAGGAAATTAAACTTGAACAATCGCATTTCTTTCTCCTTTCCTATTAATATCAGATAGCAAAAAATATATTAGTGATTCTAAAGTTATATATAAATAAATGTATTCTGAGATATTCAGCACCTCTAAATTAGCTGTTTCTATTATAAATACTTCAACGTATAAATAGAGGGAAATAATAAAAAATCTAAATGTTCTAAAGCTTACTTTTTTTATAAATTTACTTAATAAATATGAAATTACAATAATTGGTAAAAATATTAGTAAAAATTGAATAATTTTATTGTCTAGCATTGTATTTGAAAATATTTTTGCGATTAATGATGAAAGTTCTATAGAAAGTAAATAGAGATATTTAGCTAATAAGATAATTATTATAAAGCCAAGAATAAATACTACTCTAATTTTTATGACGTCCGAATACAAATTTTTAAAACCTTTCTTAAAAAATTCTAAACATACATTAAAACACTTTTTTATAAATTCCATTTTGTATCACCTTCCCTTTTATTACTTATATTATACTAAAATGTGTACGGTGGTTTTTGATGTACAACGGCATTTCACTGTTTATTATACAACCAAACAAAAATGAAGTCAAAAATGGAGACCACTGAAAAAGTATACTAAATATAAATGATAATATTTCGAATGAGAGATATTATCATTTTTTTATATAATTTTGGTATATTCGAATGAAAAAGCG
>Ga0307992_1000661_pt1 | contig 21356 bp, 21 predicted proteins | sample EllFjometagen133_FD_203162 | JGI IMG/M metagenome (GOLD analysis project Ga0307992, IMG submission 203162) | Marine microbial communities from Ellis Fjord, Antarctic Ocean - #133 | ecosystem: Environmental > Aquatic > Marine > Unclassified | place: Southern Ocean | collected 2014-10-08
TAAAATTAAAAATATTTTTTTCATAAATTTTTATTATTAATTAGGTATACAACAAAGGTAGTTATCAGCCTTATCACTTCCGCAAAGCTGTGTTACAGTAGTATAACCTACAGAACATTTTTTACTAGTTTTATCAACATACGTGCATAGACCTTTCCTGTCTAAACAGGGCTTATCTTTCACTTGGGTAACCCCCAGCCTATTAAACACAAAACTAACTATAGCATAGGCAGCCACCACAATTATCAAACCAATAATAGCTGACTCTAAAGTATTTTTTGCTGTATCTACTCTGGCTGAGTCACCTCTGGCAGTCATCCAATAAACTCCAGCATATAAAGTCAAAGCAAAAAATATTATCCCTACCAAACCTAAGATCGCCCCAATAATATTACCAACAATCGTAGAAGTATCAGACGAACCAGCCACGGTCTTTGGCAAACCTGAAACCCTAACTGTTTCTATTATCCCATAACCATCGCTCGGCTTAAGTTCCACATGATTATCAGGTGTATCTGCCAAAACAGCCACAGGTAATCCCAGTAAAAATATACTTACAAAAATAATTTTAAAAAATTTATTCATATTTTATTATTTAAAATTTGCACTTTGTGCATCCCAGCCCGCGTTATCCATAGAATAACCTTCTGGCGTAGTTGTGGTTTTCACAATTGCTTTAGTTACAAAAATTGTAATAGAATAAGCGGCAAATATAATTGCCAAACCTATTACTCCTCCGCCTAACCATTTTTTGGCTTCAGCAACTTTATCGTCATTACCCCCAGCAGTCATCCACAAAAATCCAGCATATAAAATAATAACTAGAGTTACCATGCCGAGCACACTAAGAGCGGTTCTAATAATATGAGAAGCAGTCCAACGAATGTCAGCTCTACCTAAACCAGTTTTTTCTCCAACATCAAAACCAAGATTTTGAGCATACGCTACCCCACCTAAAAATAAACTCAAAAGGATAAACGAGAAAAACGAAAGTAATATTTTTTTTCTAGACATAAATATATAATTTCTAATTTTTCCGCCAAAGGCGGACCAACCTCCGGCTGGTAATTTCTAAAAAATCTTAGGAATGTCATCTCGAGCCTGTCGAGAGATCTTTCTGAACATTATCTAAAAAGTATCTGCGCAAAAAGATTCCTCCACTCCACCCGCCTCCACCGGCGGACTCCGGTCGGAATGACAATATACAAACTACATTCCTCTAATATGCGCGTCTGGTTATCATGATTTCTACACCGGTTTAAACCAAACGCGCGTATTTAAATTGTATATTATGGTGTTCCTACTGTAGTAGCAGTAACTAAACTATCTAATACAAAGGTAGCCAAAGCATAAGATGACAAAATAATTGCCAAACCAATAATACCTGAGAATATCCATTTTTTGGCTTCAGCAACTTTATCATCATTACCCCCAGCAGTCATCCAAGTGAAACCACCAATCAAAATAATAACTACAGCTACGATACCAAGCAAACCCATAGCCACTCTAATAATTTGAGCTACAGTTTGTTGTATAGGTTGACTACCCAAGCCAGTTGCCCCAACTTCTTCCAAGCCTAAACTTTCAGTAGTTATAAGTTCATAATCAGCAGTAGCAGCAGCAGCAGCAGCAGCAGCAGCAGCAGCATCAGCAGCATCAGCAGCAGCATCAGCCAAAACCATAGTAGGTGATAACAAAGCAAAGCCTAACCCTAAAAACATAACAGCCACCAAGCTCATTGATAAAACTTTCTTTAACATATTTTCACCCCCTTTCTAATTGAATTTTTCATATATTGAAATTTTGATTATTCTGTCATCGTAAGTGGTTTTTTGTCATCCTGGGGAACCAAAGGATCTGTTTGTTTAAATTTTAGATCCTTCGGTATCTCAGAATGACACTTGATCTTTTTAACTAATAACATTATACCATTTTCCGATAAAAAAACACAACCTTTTTTATTTATTAACTAATCCAATAATAAAATTAACTAATATATAACTACTCAAAACAACAAACACTCCCAGACCAGCAAATAACATGGTATTAGTACCTGACTTTATTTTTTCTTCATTACCACGAGAATTTAATAGAATAATACCTCCCCAAACAAACATAAGTAATGTTACCGATCCCAAAATTCCCAAAACAGATTTAATTATTACACCTATCAAAACCTGCACATCTGTTATACCCTTCATTACATCTCCGTCTTGATACTGCAAAGGATTATCCAAACTAGTTATATTGGGATCAGCAGCTGAAACATTCGGGACAAATACAAAACAACTCGCAAACAAAGTGATTATTATACTTAAACTTAAAAATAAATATTTCATAAATTATTACTAAACCGGCGCTAAAAATTTAAACACAATTGCTACTACCAGATAACTAGAAAGGATCGCAAAAACTCCTAAACCTGACCATAGTAAAATTTTACTGGCTGTTTTAATTTTTTCTGGATTACCGGCTGCGGTCATCCACATAATACCTGCCATAACTACCCAGAACAAAGCCAACATCCCAATGGGAGCTAATAAAGCCTTAATCAATCTACCAATCAACTGTTGGGGTGAAGATAGGCCAACTGGATTTAGAGTATCTATCGCTTTTCTTTGCAAATTATCAACCTCGTTATTTTTAAAAGGATCTTCAGCCAAACAAAAGTTAAAGCTAACAAACAGTGCGCTAAACACTATGAAAGTTGTAAATATTTTTTTAAACATAAATTATCTAGTATTTAAAGTAGTGTCCTCATAAAGTCTTAAATCTGGATTTAATCCAATTGATTGACCGGTAAATCTAACTAACATATAAGCACTAAAAACTATTACCAAACCTATCACCGCACCAACCAGAGCATCAGTTCCTTTTTTTACTTTTTCTGGATTACCCTGAGATAATATTAACATAAAACCACCATAAATCAAAACCACTAAAGTAAGCGAACCGACAATGCCGAATAAATAACGGCCAATATTAATAGCAAAATATAAAAATATTGTTACATCTTTACACGCTTCGGTTAATTTACCATTTTCCAAAGCACACTGCGGAATAATCTTGGAATCACTGGCTGAACGCGCTTTGTCGAGGGCGGTTTGTTTGAGCAATGCCGCTGCCTCTGCCTCTGCCTTTGCCTTTGCTTCTTTAACTTTGGCTTCTATCTCCTTTCTTTTTTGTTCACAGTATTCTGCTCCTTCATGAGTCTTATAAATTTCATCAGAAACATTAACACCATACAAATTATTACAATTACTCTTCATAACATTATTTATTCTATCGAGGTCTGTAATACTACTATTAACTTTAAAACAACTACCACTAACCCTAGCATCAGTACTAGCTCTATCTATACAAAAATACCAGGTATCTGCAGCCTTAACTCCGCCCGCCATACCAAACAAACCAAAGCCAAGAACAAATAAAAATACTAGCGTTTTTAAAAACTTCATAAAGTTTGATTAAATTTAGAGGCAGCAGTATTCAAAATAATGCTTTTATTCTCTACTATTTTATTATTATCAACTACCGGCTTATTCCATTTGTCATATAATTCTAACAAAGCCTGTTTTGCAACTCTATAATTACGACCCTTGTACCAATTTTCAGCTATTAAAACTTGAGAGGCAAAGGGGGACAATTTTTCATCAGTTAGTTGGCTGGCTATAAAACCACGCAAAGCAGTCGGCCGACCAGTCGCATCTAAATATTTTTTATTAAATTGAGTACGAGTTAAATAATTTATCAAATTCCAAGCTTCGTTTTTATGAGTTGATTTAGCTGTCACACACTCTAACGAATAACTAGCCACATTAACTGGATCATCACTATTTAACTGTAACATTGGTAAAATCTCAAGATTAAGTTGAGGTGCTCTGGCTTTTATACGCGGATAATCATAGGCATACCCAAAGTAAAATCCAACCGCTCCACTCGCAAACCTGTTCAAATCATTGCCTAAATCAGCATTCCAAGCATAAGTATCACGAGTAGGATCAGCAAAATCAGCATAGAATTTAAAAACATTCATAGCTGGACTATACCCTCTTTTAGCATCGCTCGGATAATAATTAAAAACAGCCAAACCACTATCATTTACAAAATCAACTCCACTTTGAGCAAATAATAAATAGGTCAAATCATCAAAATGAGTAATGTTAGCACCTGTTCCTAACGCTGTGCCAGATTGTAAAATTTGACTACCATCAAAATTAAATTTAGTTATTTTTTTAACAGCTTCTTGAAATTCATCCCAGTTTAGAGGAGGTTCAGGCACGCCGGCTCTGTCTAAAAGATCTTTGTTATAATACAAAGCCATGGTATCGAGTGAAAGCGGTAAACCATAAATTTTACCTCCAACAACCGCGTCTTCTTTTACTGTTTTTACATATTCTTTATCCAAATCACGGGTGCTAGGTAAACTGACAGTCTGGCTATTAATAATAGTTTCTTCACTAAATTGCCCTTTATTTACAACCATGGTTGTGTCTAATGTTGACACTGGCATGGAAGATAATTTGCTCAAATATTTATATAATTCTTTATTACTAACTGAAAGAATATCTGGTCCTTTGTCCTCGGCTAACGCCTCAACTAGTCTGTCGTATATTTCATTTTCTCCGTATTGACGAACAGTAACATTTACAAAAGAACGAGTAGCTCTATATCCAGCTATTGAAGTTTGCAAAGCACCAACATCATCGTTAACTGTCCACCAAACTAAATTAACAGCACGAGTTGCCTGTGCTTCGGTAGTAGAAACTCCTTTGCACCCAAAACCAACAACAACAAAACTACTCATCACGATGAAGAGTGCTAAAAGTTTGAATAAATAACTTTTCATAAAATTAATCTAACCTTTCTCGTTACTTTAAAAAAATAAGAGAACCGTCATTCTGATCCGCCAAGTCGCGGAGAAGAATCTAATTGATGAATTTAAGATCCTTCGATACCTCAGGATGACAATTTAATTAACTAATAATATTATACCACAGTTTTTAAATATTCTCTAAACTTTTTCCCCAGCTCAGGATTTAACAAACCCATTTCAACTGTTGCTCTCAAATATCCAAGCTTGGAACCAGTATCATGGTAATCCCCTTCTATCATACAAGCATATATATCTTTTTTCTTCATCAAAGCATCTATCGCATCTGCTAACCACAACTCATTATTTTTTCCTATTGTTATTTTATCTAATTCTTCAAAAATATCAGGAGTAAAAATAAAACCACCAAGACTGGCTATTCTAGAAGTAGTAGCATCAGGACCTGGTTTTTCTAAAATGGTTTTTACTTTAAAAGCATTATCTTTAATATGCTCGGCATCTATTATTCCATATTTTTTTGTGCCTTCATCATCGGTTTTATAAGCAGTTAAAACAGGCAGGCCATATTCATTATATACATCGATCAATTGTTTCAAATGAGGCTTGGCTGGAGAATGATAAAACTCGTCTCCCCAAATGACAGCAAACGGTTCGTCACCTATCAAATCTCTAGAACACAAAATAGGGGTGGCATTACCATAAGGCCCAGTTTGATTTATAAAAGTAAATTTAGCTAGGCTCGTTATTTTTTCTATTTCTTCTATTTTATCTTCTTTACCTTGGTCTCTCAAAAAATCTATCAACTCTTGATCTTTTGTAAAATGTTTTTCAATGGCTTCTTTACCTGGGCTTGTAACAATTACTATTTCTTCAATACCTGAAGCAACTACTGACTCTATTACATATTGTAAAATAGGTTTATCAACTACTGGCAACATTTCTTTTGGCACAGCTTTGGTGGCTGGTAAAAATCTAGTCCCTCTACCGGCTACGGCAATGATCGCTTTTTTAATTTTTTGCATAATTTTTTATTTTTTAATTTATTAACCCATTTTTTTCTGTCATCCCCCTATATTATACTCAAAACATTGTCATCTTAAGCGAAGCATTGTCATCTTAAGCGAAGCATTGTCATCCTGAGCGAAGCATTGTCATCCTGAGCGAAGCATTGTCATCCTGAGGTATCGAAGGATCTAAAATTTAAACAAACAGATCCTTCAATACCTCAGGATGACAGTAGACTACGAATTTTCCCAAAACAAAATCTTACCCTCAGTATATAAAAACCCCACAAATTTAGCAAATCACCTCACCTCTTCCCAGGTTATTAAATTATATTCTGAACCAACCGGAAAACCAGGTGGAGGGTTATAGGTTAAATTAACATCATAATTAGAAGTAGTATTTTCATAACCAGAAACTACTGATCCACCGCCAGATACCCAAGACCAAGTCCAAGTACCCGCAGTAATAACTGACCCATAAATAGATAAAGCATCTTTTGTATCACCCGAATAATAATATCTTTTAGCAGCTCCATTTTGCGCTAATATGGCTGCATCTATTTCTAAATCATTAGGAGAATCGTGAGGAATTAAAATATTTTCCGAAGCGATCAGACCCAAAACATGTTCTCCATTTTTTTCTTGATATAAAATATCATCATTTAAAATAATTGATTCACCTTCGCTAGTCCCAATTGTGGCTCGTCCATTAACCGTCCCCTGCACCCAAACAGTATCTTCTACATAAATATAACCATTTTCCGGTATCGGATAATTAGTTACAGAACCCAAAGAACGAATATCTAAACAAAACCAATATTTTTTATTACTATTAACATCTTTACCTTTATAACAATCAGTGGACTCAACTTTTTGGACATTGACTGTTCCATCAGATTGAAAATCAAAAAACCAACCCTGCTCACCAGAAGAAGAAAAGGACAGGCCAGCATTTTGTTCAATCTCTGATAATTTAACAGTAACCGCATCAAAATCTTCGGCTGGCACGTCAAAATCCCACAAATCTGAAGTGCCATCTCCCCAAATACCAGGTTTAGCTTGCCCCCCACCACAACCATGATGGTATTGGCAAGTATAGGTTAAAACCGCGCTGGTAATTGGTGCATCTCCTACACCATCATAACGAATACCTCCATTAGCATGAAATTTTCCATGCGTTACTTCACCGTTGCCTATCCAAGCATCAGTATCTGTCAAAAAAGCATAATCAGTCAAAGCCGGAAAGCCCACTCTAGCTTTTATTGTTCTATCACTTTCAGGTTGTTCAATAGTCCAACCAGTTGATTCTATGGTAACAACAGTTGAGCCAGATGATGGCGGGATAATATTTAAAGAATAATACCCAATCAAATCATTATCTTTGTTGTAATACTCATGTAAATATGGACCATCCTCACCTGTGCCATCTTGATAGTCTTCTTTATCATGTGCCAAATGCCAGCGATAATAATTAATACCAGCATCAGCAATTTGAAAAGCAAGCTCTCTATTATGTTTTCTAACACTAGCTCTATTTTCAGATACAGCATAACCCGAAACAACTGAAACCAAAATAGTCATAGCAATACTACCAAACACCAAAGCAGATAATAAAATATTTCCAGAATTGTTTATTTTTTTTAATAACATAAACTTAATTATCTTTCAAATTTCTAATCATCACTTTCCCCTCTATAATAAGTGGGGCTGGCGAAACAGTTGGATCTTCTTCCAACATTAAATTAAATTTTACCATTCTAATATTATTTACAGACACTGGTTCAGCCAAGGGTTCACCATCACCGTTATAACTTTCATCATAATAACCAAATAAACCTGCTCCGCTATTTGCTATGTCATGAACAATATCAATAACCTCTTCATTCTCATCCGAATATTCCATCGGATTACCAACGGGTTTTATTACCCCTTTTTTCAAAGTTCCACTATCTAAAAAATAACGCACTCTCTCTCTAAAAGAATCCGAATCCATGTTAGTATAAAAAACTATTTCATTATCCTCTGCGGTTTCAATCGGATAAGATCCAATACTAGAATAGTTAGCGCTACGCAATTCATTAGAAAAATCTTGAATTATTTTTCTACCCTCGCTTTGAGTATCCAATTGTTCCCAAATAATATTTCTAGATCTAAAAGCAGTTATAAGAAGCCAAACCACTCCAGTAATCATCAAAGTAAAAATACCCATCGCTACCAACAGTTCAACTAGGGTAAAACCTTTATTATTTTTAAAAATACATTTCATATTACTAATCCGCTGATAAATAAACTATGGCCTGATTATCCCCATCTATTATTACTTCTCCATAATTGCCAACATAACCACTACGACTTATTTCTAATTCATAAGTATCATTAGATAAATTATCAAAAAATATCTGCCCTGGAGGAGTACAATTATTAGTATAAGTAAAAGCTACTTCTGATAATTTTGGAGTATAATTATTATTTTCAGTTGATAAATAAACTTTATATCTCAAATACTGGCTGTTCTGATGAATAGAATTTATTACTGTACTCGTGGCGGTATAGAAAGTTTGAGCCGTACCATCTGGCCCAAAATAATCCCAACTTTCTGGAGTGGTGGTATTAGTAGTTGCGATTTGAAAAACAATTGAGTTGTCCCCCGTCTCTATTGCCTGAGACCATGGCTCCCAAACAATATTAACAAAATCAACTTCACTACCTAAATCAAATATTGAAGATTCTAACTGACCATTACTCAAATAATCAGACCCAACTTTTTCTAATTTTAAATCCCCAGCTGGAGAACTGTCGTCTATATTTGAAGCAAAATAATATCTATCATCAAATACAAAATCTAACTGGCCATTACCGCCCGACCAATCTGTTTGGCGAACATAACCCAAACCAGTTGTTAAACTCTGATCATAACTCGCATTATAAAGACGCACCTCTGTATCTGACAAAGGCAACTCTGTTCCAGCGTCCAGAACGCTAACTAAAAGAGAACTGCCTTGTCTATTTTTTAAAATTAAAGATAAATTTTGAGTTTGCCCAGGATTCAAATCCAAAGGCACTGCTGGAATAGAACCAGCCAACACATAACTGGAAAACGCAAAATCAAAAATATAATCATCCCATTCAATGGTAGAAAAATAATAATTACCTAATGCATCGGTGGTAATATTTTGATTAAATTTATAAACAACTGGATCATCTCCTATCTCTTTATCTCCTAACATATTAAAATTAGCATAAGACAAGGCGTTGCAATTTTCAGAAATAGTATCAATATTCAAACTAGCAAGCTCATCAATAGAAAGATAAATCTCGGTTATATCTTGAGTAGCCACGTTGGATGATAATTTGGTGGGAGATGGATTTGCAAGAGAGGGCGCAACTGTATAATCAGTAGAAAAACCACTTTTTGAAACCGTAATATCATAAGCCAAAGTTCCGGTTGGAGTATCAATTATTTTTAACCAACCATTACTATCAGTCACATCATCTATTACTATTGCTGGACTATGAATATTATTTTCAACATGAACATCGGCGCCTGACACTGGCAAACCATCAGAATTAAATACATTTATAAATAAATTCCCGTTGTTGCTATCACCTTCTAAATTTTTGGGGGCGACTATGGTTGATAAAACCACTGCGTGACGTTGTTCACAACTTGCGCAAATAGCTGAAACCTCAACTAATTTATAATCAGCTGGAGATGTGTCTTCTGGTTCTCCATCTACAGTGCCATCAAATGCATCATCAATATTTCTAACAGTGGTAATAACTGTAAAATCCAGATTATTTCTTACCATAATTTTTTCATGCTCCAACACTCCGTTTGGCACGCCATTTTGTAAACCCACATCCCCAAAGGGAAGATTACGCACGACTTCTAATTCTTCTGATAATAATCCTGTTTCTAAAATCTGTAAACGAGATTGATAAACAACTTTTAAAACCAAGGTCAGACCTCCATAAACACCCATGGCAAACAAAAGAAAAATTGCTGTCCCTACCAGCACTTCAATCAAAGTAAAACCTTTATTATTTTTTGAAAAATCTTTCATTTAAAATTAATCTGTTTCTGTATTTTTTATTTTTTGCCTAACTAATTCTGCTTGTTTATCATCAAACATTTTAATTGAGCTTTCTTGCCATTCCATAATTTCTTTTAAACCATCTTCATATTTTTTTCTAACTGGCCCATCAGATTCCATTTCACCTTCGGAATGGTTATACCAATCTATTAAATATGGCTGATTATTTTCTTTATCAACCATCACGGTTGATCCGTCTGGCCCATTATAAATATAACCTCTTTCAGCTGCTTTAATGTATGTTTCTTTTATCTTTTTAAAAATTTCAAAAATTTCCTCTCGCGAATTAACATTATCAATAATCAAAGCTGAGTCATAACCGTCTATATACTCTTCTAAAATAGACCCTTTTAAACCATCGTAAACAGCCCCATAACTTTTGGGGATACCCGGAATATCACCTAATTCCTTTAAAGCTTTTTCTTCGTTATAAAGCCAGTCTATCACCACCACATCTACCTCGCCGGTCTCCTTATTAACTATACCCAATCTTGATTTTATTTCGTTTCTATGACCTTTTGGCACGCTCTCCCAAACAGTAAATCTTTGGCCTGAAAATTTTTTCTTTGTACTATCACCACCATTTACAAAAGTTTTTTCAACAACATATCTTTCCTTCCCAGAATTATTATCTCTTATTTTAATTCTACAAATAGGACCCATAGCACCAGAGCTTAACGATTCTCGGTTACCAATCATCTCGCAACCTTCTTCTTCTAAAGTCTGTTTAATTTCTCCAACACTAACCATTCTTTCGAGATGTTGTCCAAAAATTTCTTCTTCTCCCGGCCCTCCTTCTATCTCTTCTTGTTCCAAAATACCTCCTTCATTTTTTTGGTCGCTAACTAAACCCTCGGATTTCTCAGGCTTTAACGCTAATTCTGAACTATCAGGCTCTATTATAGATTCATCTTTAATATCTTTTTTGTCCATATTTTTATTATTTTATAGTGTAATTATACAATAATTAACAAAAAAAAAATAGGGCGTGCTACATGCACGCCCTATGGTAAGGCAGGAAATTAAAAAATGCGCTTCAAGGTATCTTCGATGCCTCGCTTAGAAAAGACACCCATAATACGGGTTGACTGTTCTATGCCTTCTTTGACAAAGATGGTGGTAGGCACAGCCCGGATGCTGAGACTCATCACTATCCTCGGGTGGACTGTAGTGTCCACGAGGAGAAAATTGGCCCCCGGCCATCCACTGTAAATTTTCTCCAGAATATCCTTGCAGGGTTTGCAAGGACCGCAGCCCTCACTTGAAAAAAGGATGAGCCAGTTCCCTTCGACAGGGATCTGTTCGCCTTTTTTTAAGGATGTTAATCCTTTTCTTTCTGACATCACATGCTCCTTTCAACAATCCATAATAATTGATGTAAATCTTTTAAACACGCCGTCCAAAAGATTAACACAGAACAATACCATAAAGAGGCATTTTTGTCAAGCGCCTAGCCTAATTATGTAATTTGTGGGCTATTTATTAGTAAAAATTATCTTCAAAACTAAACTTAACCTTGACAAAAATATAAAAATATGCTTTAATGTGCGTACCAACCCGACCTGACAAGATCGGGCAACTCCAGATACTGGGCAATGCTTTATGCATTGCCCATTTTTTTAAATTATAAACATCTGATTCAAACACAGCCATAATTACTGTTTAACTAAAAAACAACCTCAACATTAAGGTTGTTTTTTATATTACGTGCCCAAAAATTTATTTTTCTACACCCCCATTTAAACGGGGATTAAAACGGGGGTATAGTTTTTTTATTTATTCACTTCGAAGTGCATCCACCGGGTCAAGCCTGCTGGCTTTAAAAGCAGGATAAAACCCAAAGAATAATCCAACAAGTGCAGAAAAAGTAAATGACAAGACGATGCCATAAATAGAAGGCACAACGTACCAACCATCAAAACGATTTAAAATGGGAATAATAATTTGCCCTAAAACCACCCCTATCACTCCACCGCCAATTGAGAGAATTATTGATTCAAATAAAAATTGAGATAAAATATCTTCTTGCTTTGCCCCAATAGCTTTGGCAATTCCAATTTCTTTTGTTCTCTCCGCTACTGTTACAAACATAACATTCATAATTCCAACACCCGACACTATCAAAACAATCGTCGCAACAGAAATTAACAAAAGAGACATCGTATTAGCTGAGTCTTGTGCCGCTCCTACCATGGAGCCAGGGTCAAACATACGAAAATCACTCTCCTCCGAAAGTTTTAATTTATGTTCCACTCTTAAAACTGTTGTAATATCTTCCATCCCTGTTTCTATATTATCGACACTATCCATAAGTACCACAATCATCATTTGGGCATTAGACCCTAAGACTGTTTTTTCTGCAGTAGAATACGGTAAATAAATTGCATCGTCATATGACATCTTACCCATTGCGCTTCCACCATTTTCTTTTAAAACACCTACTATTTGTATTTTTGTACCTGACAAAGAAATAATTTCTCCTACCGCCAAATTAATATCAAAATCTTCGCCAAACAAAGTTTCTACTAACCCGCTACCCACCACTGCAACTTTCGCTCGAGATTCGTCATCTTCCTCTGTTAACAAAACTCCTGCGCTCAAATCAAGATTCGTAATATCAAAAAAATTAGGTTTAGCACCAAACAATGAAAAAGATGAAGATTCTTTGCCATACGACACAGATGAATTACCCATCACAAAAGCAGTAACGTTACTTACATTACTCACTTTTTGACTTATTACAGCTACATCATCTACATCTAGTTTTGAATTTGTAATAGCACCCCGCCCTTTCATTTCCATAACCATTATTTGAGTAGCACTCAAATTTTTATATTGTTCTTCTATTTGTTTTTTTGCACCAGTTCCTATTCCAACCACAACAATAACAGTCGATACACCAATTATAATACCAAGGATAGACAAAAAACTTCTTATTTTGCTAGAGATAAGTGCCGACCAAGCCATTTTAAAAATTTCTATATACATAATTTAATAATCTGATTTTAACTGATAATCATTATCTATAATTTTTCCATCACGCATATAAATTATTCTATCAGCAAATTTAGCAACCTCTGAGGTGTGTGTCACCATAATGATGGTTTTATCTTCTTTTGCTAAGTCTTTAAAAATTTCCATAACCTCTAAACCATTCTTCGAATCCAGCGCACCCGTCGGTTCATCGGCAAGTAAAATTTCTGGATCATTCATTAAAGACCTCGCAATTGCAACTCTTTGTTGCTGTCCACCCGAAAGTTCTGTTGGTTTATGGTTTCTCCTATCTAAAATACTAAGCGTATCAAGCAATTCTAAAGCTCTCTTATCTCTCACGCTCTTTTCTATACCTGCATAAACACTAGGTAAAGAAACATTGTTTAGCGCGCTTAAACGAGAATACAGATTAAACTGTTGAAAAATAAAACCCATTTTTTTATTACGAATAAAAGCAAGAGTGTAATCATCGCGTACACCTCCTATGTTTTCTCCTTCTAAAAAATATTTTCCATCTGTTAAAGGATGAAGACAGCCAATTATATTTAATAAGGTAGTTTTTCCTCCGCCAGACTCGCCCATCAAAGCAACAAACTCTCCTTTTTTAATTTCTAAATCGATTCCACGCAAAACTTTTATCTCTTCACCATTTGTAAGATAATAAGACTTGCGAACATCTTCCATTTTAATTGCTAAACTGTCAGACATAATTTAATACTTTATTTTTTCTCCAACCTCTAACCCAGAAATAATTTCTACTATTTGACCATCTGTAAATCCTGTTAAAACTTCTCTCACATCACTATTCTCCAATCTAACAGAAGGCTTTCCATTAACATTTTTAACAGACGCAACCGGAACGACCACGACATCATTTGATTCTGCAATTACAAAATCAATAAAAACACTCATACCTTCTCGTATATCTAAATTTGTAGTGTTTTCCAAAAGCACTCTTACTTTATAGGTAACTATTCCACTAGAGTTTTCCGAAGTTAAAGAAATAAAACTTACAACACCTTCTACCACAGAACTTTCAAGCGCATCAATCGTAACATAAGCTTTTTGGTCAACAGCTATTTGTGATATATCTGATTCTTCAATCTGGGTTTCGACATAGAAAACATTTTTATTTAAAATAGTACAAAATGGTTCATTTTTTTCTTCCACAACTATATCTCCTGTTTTACCATTTAAAAAAACCATTTCTCCATCTATAGGAGATGTTAAAGTTGCCTCTTCTATTTGATACCAATTTTTATTGACTGATGCCTGCGCACTTATGACGTTACTTTGTGCAGATCTTAATTCTGATTCTGTAGGAGGATTAGTTTGTTTTATTAAATTATTTTTTGCATTTGATAAACTAATTTCCGCAGATTGCTGACTAATTTTAGCATCTAATTTTGTCTTTTCTAAATCATCTTTTGCCTTTTCATAATTATTTGAATAAGTTTCATAACTATTTTCAGCAGTATCTATTGATTGAATTGCAGATGTTATAGAAGTCAAAGAAGATATTACAGATGATTTTTTTGAATTTATAGCACTTTTTAATGAATCAAGCTCGCTCTGAGACAAATCGCCTACAGGGGGAGTGGCATTTAACATCTCTTGCATGTAATAAAGATGATTTTGCATTTTTATTAAAGCTTCTTTTGTGCCTTCTGCTCCTGCCAAAATTTCTTCATAACCAGAATCAGAATTTAAATTTACAACTTTTAATTCCGAATCATTTATTTGCTGCTTAGTATATGTAAAAGAAGATTTAGCTTTGTTTAAAAAACTAGAATCTAAAATCCCTAAATAATTTTCAAACTCATCATTAGCCAATGAATTATCAATACCTAGTATATTGTCTGATTCTGTCAAAGCGCTAGACAAAGTATTCAAAGAACTGAAAGTTGTATTTAATAAACTTTCATAACTATTTTTTAATATTTGGCTATCATCAACACCCTCTGCTAATTTTAAATTATTTTCTGCTTCTTCCAAATCCCTTCCAGCTTCTTTAACATTATATTCATTTTCAAAAATAGTGCTTTCCAAGCTAGATTCAGCTGTTTTTACTGCATTTCTATAACTTACTAAATCTATTTCAAGTGTTCCCTCGGTTAATTCAGCTAATTTTGCTAAAGCTGATTCTAAAGATGCCTGTGACGATTGTAAATCTATATAAAGTTCATCTGTTTCAGCTTTTGCAATTTTATCTCCTTTTTTAATACTATCACCTTCCTTAACATAAACTTGATCAATCCTTATTCCTGTATCAGAAAAAGACAAATCAACTCCATCTTTAGCGACTATATTACCATCCGATTCTATTGTAATTTTAATATCATCTTTTAAAACAGTATAAACTACAGCTTCTTTAACCTTAACACCGTCTTCAGTAGAAAATTTATTAAAAGCAAAAACACTTCCCCCTATTAAAATAACAGGAACTAATAAAAACACTAATTTTTTATTTTTTATTCCTTGCCTACCGACAGGCAGGTTTGAAAATATTTTTCCCAACCCTTTTGATTTTTTACTTTGTTCCAGGATAGACTCAATTGACTCTTTGTTGTTCTGCATATTTTTATTAATATTTATTTTATAATCACATATTCAGCAACAGACCTGTCGGCGACTAAATCATTTAGCCAAACTGTAACACTTGAGCCAATCACAACATCAGCTAAACTAGCTTCAACATTACGTGTTTTATACATCGGAATCCCAACCGGAAAAATAACTTTAATATCTCCCAAGCTATTTTCTAACATTTTTGCTTGTATTCCTTCTTTTTGTTCATCAGTTAAGCTAGGGCGTTCTCCACCTCCACGCATACCAGGACCCATACCACCACCTGGCTGACCTGAAACAAAGCTATTTTCTTTCTTTTCCTCTTCGTCATCACCTGTATTTTCTCTGTCAGCCATCATTTGTTCACGTATAGCTTCCATATCTATTTGGGTTATAGTAATTTGATTGCCAATCATAGATTTTACAATTCCGGTAATATCAGCTTCATCTTCTGGAGTAGTTGATTTTTCTCCTTTTACTTGTATCTTTTCTTCTTGATTTGAAGAATTTTGATCCTGCACAGAACAACCTGTTAATAAAATAAGTAACGCTGGAACTGCAATTGCGATTAATACGGCTTTAAACATAAAAAACTAGATTAATAGTTAGATTACCTCTTATATCTATTACGCTTAAAGACACTCTTTTCTTTCACTGACAAAATTGGTCTACGCCGACCCTCATTCCAAAACGCTAGAGCATCTTTTTAAAACACATTCGTCATTTTATAATGTTATTAAGATTATACCATAAAAAACAACCCCTGGCTTAGAGATTGCTTCTTATTATGTGCCCGGAGCCGGACATTTCACATCGGCTCCGCCTCTTTGGAGAACCTTCAGGTTCCCCAATACCCCTCCTCCACAAGTAAGAAACTGCCGTTTCTTACCATCTTCCGGTTCAAGCCCGGTTGTACATTTAACTAAAAAACAACCCCTGGCTTAGAGATTGCTTCTTATTATGTGCCCGGAGCCGGACTTGAACCGGCACGACCGAAGTCAAGGGATTTTAAGTCCCTCGTGTCTACCATTCCACCATCCGGGCATTTCATTAACCCGTATGACCAAGCCACCCAGTCATACATTAACCCGTATGACCATAAGCCATTCGGATATTTGTCTAAATTATAAAAGACTACCAAGATATTAACATAAATAAAAAGATAAATCAAGTCAAACAGTCAACAGCCTGCTAATTTAAATGTTTCAGCCCACCCCTTGACAAAAGTGCTAAAATATGATAAAATAATACGTTAAAAAATTGAAAAAATATCAAAAAAGTTATATACTAAAAACAGTTTACATTAAGCAAAAATATATGAATGGTAAAAAAATAAACTTTAATTCTGAAGGGGCTCCTCCAGAAACACCTAAAACAAAAAGACCTAGGGTAACTGCTGACGAATTAGAAAAATTAATAAATACACAGCCAGAAAATGAAGAAGCTACACCTCTAGATACGGCAAATGATGAAGAGCCCCTTCTTGAGCCGTGGACTGAAGAAGACGAAGAGGCTGCGCCCCCGAGTAAGAAAGAAAAAGAAGAACCCCTTCTTGAACCGTGGACTGAAAAAGACGAAGAGGATGAAAATATTCGATTGCCAGATGAAGAAATAACAGACCCAATATTATTAGAGGCATTAACGGTAAAAGAAAAAAATAAAGCACCTAACTTAGGTGAAATATATAAAAAATTATAAAGAATAAATATATGAGAGAAAATACTGCTGACATTTTACCTCCTCAGCCAAAAAAAACTAGCGAACCAACTGCTGAAGAACTTAGTATAAAACCTGAGGGTATAGAGCTACCAGATGAAAGACCAATATTAAAAAGACCGGAAGATGCAGGTTTAGCAAAAGCTAATGAAGCTTTGGACAAGTTAGTTAAACTAAATCAAGAATCAATGGAAAGAGAAGAACCAACTAAAATAATCAAAGAAAAAATTACACAAGCAATTGTAGACGCTGATATAGATACAGTAAAAATTGAAAAACATCTAGCTAGAATATATCAAGAAACAGCTAGAGAAAATAAAAACTTAACTGAAAATACTATCGAAGGAATCATCAAAGAGCAAGTTAACATAATCCCCATGTTAATAGCAGACGAAGATATAGCCATTCTATGGCAAGATGCTTTTGATAAAGTATTTAACGATTAATAAAATAAAAAAATCCCTAGAGAGATATCTCTCTAGGGATTTTTAGTTATATTTTTATTTCTTGCTTGTCTAATTTAAAATTTGCATACCGCGCGCTCGCAAACAAGAAATCACTCAGTCTATTTAAATATCCATACAACTCTGGACGAATTTCTTTTTCTTTTCCAAGTGTTACCATCTCGCGTTCTGCCCGACGGCAAATAGTACGGGCTTGGTGAAGCTGGGCTCCTCCCAAACTCCCACCTGGCAAAACAAAGCTTTGAAGTTCAGGCATTTCACTCCACATCTTATCTATTTCTTTTTCTAACTTTTCAATTTGCAAAATATCTACTACTTTTATTTTCCCTTCTAACAAAATCTCACTTTGCAAAGATGCTAACTCCGCCCCAACTTTAAACAAATCAATTTGTATTTCTCTTATTATTTCTCCCAAACCTTTCAAATTTTCACTCTCTTTCAAAACTGCTAAAACTATCCCCAGAACAGCGTTCAACTCATCTACATCTCCCACTGCTTGTAAATTTATACAATCTTTCGTAACTCTTTCTCCAGAGAGCAGAGATGTCTTTCCTTCGTCTCCTGTTTTTGTGTAAATAGGCATAAAAATTTTATTAACTACATCCAGTTGTACTCCCGCAATTCAAACATTTATAACAACTCCCGTTTCTAATCGTAATATGACCACAGGTCGGACAAGGAGGCGCGTCGCCCATCATCCCTGACAACTGTTGATCAGCCATCGATTCCTGCATATCAATATCAGTCTTTTTCATTTCCACTGTTACCTGGCTGTCTACCTCGCTAATCTTAATATCTTCAATTGTTTCTTTTACCTCAATTTTAACATCATCTTTTTTCAAATCCATTGTTTTTTGTCCGGCTATCTCTGACGCAAGTTTTGCCATTCGTTCTGCTTTATTTTTTTGTATTCCAGTTGGTTTTACTTGTACAAAATCAGTCCTACCTAAATATTCCATTCCCAAAACTCTAAAAACAAAATCAATAACAGAAGTAGCACTACGAACATTCGGATGATCTGTCATACCGGCTGGTTCAAAACGAGTAAAGGTAAACTTTTCTACATATTCTTCCAAAGGAACACCGCGTTGCAGACCGATTGAGACAGAAATAGCAAACAAGTTCAACATGCTTCTAAACGCAGCCCCTTCTTTATACATATCAATAAACACCTCTCCTAATTTTCCATCTGGATATTCACCAGTTCGGAGGAATACTTTTTGACCACCCACTCTTGATTTAATAGTTATACCAGATCGTTTATAAGGCAACTTTCTAGCCTCACCATGAATATATATTTTATTTCCTTGACTAGTCCCATCATGGGCATAACTCTCATCAGCTTTATCCATTGAAAATACTTGTTTTATCTCTTCGTTTTCGGTTGATAATACAAATGTTTGTTCAACATGTTCAGCGGTACTTTTATTTTCTGTTTTTACTAACATCACTTCATCCCCAACACCAGACTCTTCGCCAGCTGGTGAATCGTCAATGTGGGACTCCGCTTCGCTCGCTTTCTTGTCTGACTTGGCAGATAAAGGTTGGGATAATTTTGATCCATCACGATATAAAGCATTAGCTTTTAAACCTAATTTCCAAGAAGCCATATAAGCTCTTTTGACATCGTCAATTGTAGCTTCATTTGGCATATTAACTGTTTTGGAAATTGCCCCTGATAAAAATGGTTGCACTGCAGCCATCATTCTGATATGCCCCAAATAATGAATATATCTTTCTCCTTTTTTACCATTTTTATTAGCTGTATCAAATACAGAATAATGTTCTTGTTTTAAATGAGGGGCTCCTTCAATAGTCATCGCTCCACAAACATATTCATTAGCCTCACTAATTTGTTTAGAAGTAAATCCTAAAGCTGACAACAAATCAAAATTAGGATCATTATATTGAGCTTCATTAAAGCCCAATCTTTTTACACAATCCTCGCCCATGACCCAAATATTAAAAGCAAATGCTAATTCAAATACACCTGACAAAGTTTTTTCTAATTTAGCCAAATCTTCATCATTGAAACCCTTGGCTTTTAAAACTTCATGCGTAATATGTGGGGCACTTTTTAAAGTGGCATAACCTTTTAAATAATTTATCACCTCATTTATCTGGCTCTCATTATAATTTAAAGTTTTCAAAGCCGAAGGTACGGCTTCATTTACAATTTTAAAATATCCACCACCAGCTAATTTTTTAAATTTTACCAAAGCAAAATCTGGCTCAACTCCAGTAGTAGCACAATCCATTACTAATCCAATCGTGCCAGTCGGGGCTAATACTGTGGTTTGCGCATTACGATAACCATACTGCTCACCCATTTCCAAAGCTTTGTTCCAACTCTCACGCGCAGCGACTAATAAATAAGCAGGAGCGTATTCTTCAGATATCGCAACTGGACGAGTGTGCAAATTTTCATATTCATCTTCTGATTTGTTAAAAGCAGTTCGACGATGATTGCGTATAACCCGTAGCATTTCTTCTTTATTTTCTTCATATTTAACAAAGGTCCCTAAATTTTTGGCGATCTCAGCTGAAGTTGCATAACTCTCGGCCGTCATGATAGCAGTAATTGAACCAGTAAAACCCAAGGCTTCTGGAGAATCATAAGGAATACCAGCCGTCATCATTACACTACCGATATTAGCATAACCTAAACCTAAAGTTCTAAAATCAAAACTACCCTGAGCAATTTCTTGACTTGGATATTGAGCCATTAAAACACTAATTTCTAAAGTAGTAGTCCAAAGACGAACCGCATGTTTAAAACTTTCTACATCAAAACTTGAAGTTTCAGCATCAAAAAAATGAGCTAAATTAATGGAAGCTAAATTACAAGCAGTATCATCCAAAAACATATACTCACTGCAAGGATTAGAACCATTGATACGACCAGAGTTTGGACAAGTGTGCCAATCATTCACAGTGGTATCAAATTGCAAACCTGGGTCAGCGCAAGACCAAGCCGCGTTAGCTATTTTATCCCACAAATCTTTTGATTTTATTGTTTTGTGAACTGAACCGTCAAATCTTCTAATCAAATTCCAATCTTCATTTGACTCAACTGCTTCCATAAAATCATGGGTAACTCTCACGCTATTATTAGAGTTTTGACCCGAGACGGTTTGATAAGCTTCGCCTTCATATGAGCTATCATATCCAGCAGCCACCAAAGCAGCTACTTTTTTTTCTTCATTTACTTTCCATTCAATAAATTCTTCAATGTCAGGATGATCAACATTCAAAATTATCATTTTAGCAGCGCGTCTGGTTGTACCACCTGACTTTATTGCTCCGGCTGCTCTGTCTCCAATCCGTAACCAGCTCATTAACCCAGAAGAAGTACCTCCACCTGATAAAGGTTCGCCTGATCCGCGTAAACTTGAAAAATTAGTACCAGTCCCACTGCCATATTTAAAAAGCCTAGCTTCTCTAACCCACAAATCCATAATACCACCTTCGTTAACTAAATCATCTTTTACAGATTGAATAAAACAAGCGTGTGGTTGAGGACGACTATAAGAATCTTTTGATTTGTACATTTTTTGGGCATCTTCATCAACATAGTAATGACCTTGTGAAGGACCATTAATACCATAAGCATAATACAAACCAGTGTTAAACCATTGAGGAGAATTCGGAGCAGCATACTGAGCTGTTATCATAAAAGCCA